>OHAY01000345.1_pt1 | contig 49324 bp, 42 predicted proteins | sample 1577191 | NCBI WGS metagenome assembly OHAY01 (sample SAMEA3541504, study PRJEB24748) | human gut metagenome | biome: human gut; feature: human-associated habitat; material: faeces | place: China | collected 2012 | reverse complement strand
GCAAGCAGATTGCGTGCAAAGCCGTCAGGCGGGCTTTATGCAGTGTTTCCTTTATTATATCGGTTTTTGTTGAGTTTGTCAAGGGCGATTTTTGAAAAGCTACGGAAATCCATTTTCATGACAGCCTCACCGCCGCCGGCTTCACTGTTTCCCTAAAGAATGAAAATGGATTCATGCGGTGTTGTCCAAAATTCATAGTTGACAACTGCACGAAAATATACTATAATAATATAATGTCTAAGCTGGCAGGCAGTTGGTCTGCGGCAGAAAGAACATGGCGGCAGGCGGTCACTGCCCTGCCGCACGGAATCAAAGGAGCATGAGAATTATGGCAAAGAAGCAGATTTCAAAATCCGGTGCATCCAAGCTGCGGGAAGAACTGGACTATCTGGTAACCGTCCGCCGTGCAGAAATGGCACAGAAGCTGAAAGAAGCACGTGCACAGGGCGACCTTTCCGAAAATGCAGAATATGACGAAGCGAAAAACGAACAGGCGATCATGGAAGCACAGATCATGGAGATCCAGTACACACTGGACAACTCTGAGATCGTAGACGACAACGCTTCTATCGATGAAGTCGGTCTGGGTTCTACCATTAAGATAAAGAACTTCCGCACCGGCAAGATCGAAACCCTCCAGATCGTCAGCAGCAACGAAGCCAACTTCAAGGAAGGCAAAATTTCTGACGAATCTCCTATCGGCAAGGGTGCAATGAAAAAGAAAGTCGGCGACAACTTCCTCATCGAAGCACCGGCAGGCGAACTGAAGTTCGAGATTCTGGAAATCAGCAAGTAATAGATATAGGAGTGAATCCCATGGCAAATCAGAACACACCGTCCGTTCCGGAACAGGAACAGGACAGCAACACCCTGCGGCAGATCCGTCTGGAAAAGCTGCGGCAGCGGCAGGCAGACGGCAACGACCCGTTTACCATTACCAAGTATGATGTCACCGCAAAGGCAGCATCTGTCAAGGCAGACTATGAAGTCACCGAGGCAAAGTTCAAGGAAGAAGCCGGCGATGACGAAGAAGCTTTACAGGCAAAGCTGGACACCCTGAAAGAACAGCCGATCTCCATTGCCGGACGCATTATGAGCTGGCGGGATATGGGACGTGCAAACTTCATTGACGTGCGGGATTCTACTGACCGCATTCAGGTATACGTCCGCATGAACGACATCGGCAAGGAAAATTTCAAGGAATTCAAGAAGTGGGACATCGGCGATATTGTCGGCGTGAAGGGCTTCGTATTCCGCACCCGCAAGGGCGAAATTTCCATTCACGCAACAGAGATCACCATGCTTTCCAAGTCCCTGCTGCCCCTGCCGGAAAAGTGGCACGGTCTGAAGGATCAGGACACCCGTTATCGTCAGCGGTATCTGGATCTGATCGTAAACCCGAATGTCAAGCAGACTTTTGTCACCAGAAGCCAGATCCTGCGGGAAATTCGTGCTTATCTGGACGGCATCGGCTATCTGGAAGTGGAAACACCGGTGTTGTTGCCTTTGCAGATCGCTGCTGCGGCAAAGCCGTTTGTGACACATCACAACACGCTGGACATGGACATGTTCCTGCGTATCGAAACCGAACTGAATCTGAAAAAGCTGATCGTCGGCGGTTTCGACCGTGTGTATGAAGTGGGACGCATCTTCCGGAACGAGGGCATGGATCCCTCTCACAATCCGGAATTCACCTCTATCGAAATGTATCAGGCATACACCGATTATCACGGCATGATGGATCTGATCGAAGATATGTACCGCACACTGGCAAAGAAGATCTGTGGCAAGGACATCATTTCCTATCAGGGTACAGATATTCGTCTGGGCGAACCGTGGGAACGTCTGACAATGGCAGAAGCTGTCAAGAAGTATGCTGGCGTGGACTACAACGACTGGGCAACGGATGCTGATGCAAGAGCGTGTGCCAAGGAAAAGGGCGTGGAAGTCGAAGAAGGCGAAAACGCTACCAAGGGACACGTGCTGATCGCGTTCTTTGACGCATTTGTGGAAGAACAGCTGATCCAGCCGACTATCATCTACGATTATCCGGTAGAAAACTCCCCGCTGGCAAAGCGGAAGCCGGAAGATCCGGCGTTCACAGAGCGTTTCGAGTACTTCATCTATGCCCGCGAAATGGGTAACGCATTCTCCGAACTGAACGATCCGTTAGACCAGAAGGAACGTTTTGTCAAGCAGGTCGAAGCTCGCCGTGCACTGGGCGATATGACCGGCGAAGTAGACGAAGATTTCGTCACGGCTTTGGAATACGGCATGCCGCCGACAGGCGGTCTGGGACTGGGTCTGGACAGACTGGTCATGCTCCTGACCGACAGCCCGTCTATCCGTGATGTTCTGCTGTTCCCCACCATGCGGCCGCTGCCGAAGCTGGGACAGGAACAGGACGAAGCAGATGCCGGGGAAGACGAAACCGAAGCATAATGATTTCATTTCTGACAGGCAGATACCTTTGAGCAATACCGCACAAAGAGCGTCTGGCGACTTTGAAATGAAATTTCCGAACACATGAAACGATAAGGGGGGAATTCGTACAGATCGATGGTATCTGTGGGAGTTTTCCCCTTTTTGATTCTCTCAAAAAGTGAGGTCACTTGATGCAGGAAGAAGAAAAACAAAACCATTCTGCCGGTACGCCGCCGGAACGGCCGAAAAAGCACAAAAAGGAAAAGGGCAAATCTCTCCTTGAAACCATGCGGGAAATCGATGCCAAAGAAGCCGAAAAAGAGGCGGAGGCGGAAGAACGCCGGCAGGCACTCCTCGCGGAACGGGAGAAAAAGGAAAAAGAGGAATACGCCAAGAAGATCCAGCAGGACCGCATTGAATTGATGCGGCTGAAACAGGGCGTTATCACCGAGAGCGACACCATCTACGAGGAAAAAGAGGAAAAGCCCAAGATGTCTTTCTGGAAGAAACTCGGCAATTTCCTGTACCACAGCAAGTGGTGGCTGGGAATCACCGTGTTTATCGTAGGCGTTTTCGTGTTCCTAATCGTGGACTATGTGACGAAAGTCCGTCCGGATATGATCGTACTGCTGATTACCGACGACACGGAAATGCAGAACCACCGCCAGCAGCTGGAAGAATATCTGGAGCAATTCACCGACGATGAAAACGGGGACGGCAAGGTACATGTGGACATATACCCCATTCCTGTCAGCGACAACATTGACGACATGGACTATTTCACCGGCAATTCCACCAAGCTTTCCGCGGAATTCCAGATGGGCGAAGCGGTCATGGTGATTACTGATGCCAAGGCAAACGAATACATCATGGCAGACGAAACCCTGACAGATCTTAGCGAAAAATACACTGGTCACGAAAATATCCGCGGCAACGGCTATTACTTGCGGCACACGGATTTTGCCACGAAGATCGACTATCCGGGAAATGTAGACCGCGACCTTTCCATTGGTCTGCGTGCACCGGTAAAGACTTCGGACAGCAAGGAAAAAATGCAGAAAACCTATGACGTGGCAGAAAAGGTACTTCTCCGCGTTATGGACGATCTGGACAACACCACGGAACCGGAGGACATTGTCACCACCGAACCTGCCGAAACGGCAGTTACTACCACCAAGGAGGACTAAATGATGCTGCGAATCGGAAACCACCTGCCCTCGTCCAAGGGCTATCTGGCAATGGGAAAACATGCTGTCAAGCTGGGGGCAACCACGTTTGCCTTTTTCACCCGCAATCCCAGAGGCGGCACGGCAAAGCCCATTGCGGAAAGCGATGTACAAGCATTTCTCGCCTTCGCTGCGGAACACGACATCGACCATTTGGTAGCACATGCTCCCTATACCATGAACCTCTGTTCCGCCAAGCCGGACATTCGGCAGTTCGGGCTGAACATGTTACAGGACGACATGAAACGCATGGAGTATACGCCGCACCAGTACTACAACTTCCACCCCGGCAGCCACACCGGACAGGGAGCAGAAGTCGGCATTGAACAGATCGCCGATGCCCTGAACCAGACGCTGACACCGAAGCAGACCACCACTGTCCTGCTGGAAACCATGGCGGGAAAGGGCAGCGAAGTGGGGCGTTCCTTTGAGGAGCTGCGTGCCATTCTCGACCGCGTTCAGCTGACCGAAAAAATGGGCGTTTGTCTGGACACCTGCCACATCTGGGACGCAGGCTATAATATTGCGGAAGATCTGGACGGCGTGTTGACCCAGTTTGACAAAGTCATTGGGCTGGACAAGCTGTACGCTGTGCACCTGAACGACAGCATGAATCCCTGCGGTGCCCACAAAGACCGGCACCAGAAGCTGGGGCAGGGCTATATTGGACTGGAAGCACTGGTGCGAGTGATCAACCACCCTGCCCTGAAACATCTGCCTTTCATTCTGGAAACGCCTAACGAGGACGACGGCTATGCCGCAGAGATTGCCTTGATGCGGGAGCGTGCGGAATGAGTGCGGAAAACAAGGGGAAATGGGGTGCACTGGCGGCGGCTTTGGTATTACTGCTGGGCGGTGGCACAGGCGGATTCTTTCTGGGAAAAGCCCAGACTCTGAAACAACAGCAACAAGTCATTGACGTGCAGGACTGCACCACCATTTATGCAACAATTTCTCAGATCAGCGGCGGAAAGGTTCGTGCTGACGGACTGGAAGTCAACGACATCAACGGACGGGGCAGCTTTTCGTTTACCCTGTCCGAGGATACGCCGATCACATGGCACCACACCAAGATTGCCCTCTCTGCCCTGCAAAAAGGGGACACCATTGCAATCACCTACACCGGTGACACAAAGGAAACCTCTCCGGTGCAGCTGGAACAGGTAGTCAAGGTGGAAGTGCTGAACGATACCATATAGACAGACTGGCTGGACGTTCCGCATAGATACCGCATGAAATCCTGTTGATTTCTGTACAACACCGACAAATTGCGACGTGTTTTTGTGGAAATATTTTCTCATTTTTTGCGAAATCTCTTGACGAATCGCAAAAAAAAGAGTATAATAAAAGTACAGGCGACACGGTACACCGATTGTGTGCAGGATACATTCTCAGATGTTGATGCATATGCTGAACAGTCTGCACACAGACTGTGGCACAAAGCCGGCAAACAGGCTTGTGCGGTGTTGCCTATGATACATGCGAAAGGAGTATGTGCCCTGTGGCACAGTAGATTGCAAGATGAAAAATATTTTATTTGCGGCTTCCGAATGCGTTCCCTTTATCAAAACCGGCGGGCTTGCCGATGTTGTAGGTGCACTGCCTAAAAGTCTGAATCACAACGAGTATGACGTTCGTGTTGTCATTCCCAACTACACTTGTATCCCGTGGGAATACCGCAGCCAGTTCCGCTATGTCAGCCATTTCTACATGGACTACGGCAGACATGTGGAAAATGTCCATGTCGGTATCATGGAATATGTCTATGAGGGCGTACACTTCTACTTCATCGACAACGAGTATTATTTCAAGTGTGACCGCCCCTACAGCGACTCCACCCAGTGGGATATTGAACGCTTCATTTTCTTCTCCAAGGCAGTTCTGGCAGCAATGCCTGTCATCGGATTCCACCCCGACATCATTCACTGCCACGACTGGCAGACAGGTATGATTCCGGTATTCCTCAAGAGCACATTTGCCACCCACAGCTTTTACTGGGGCACCAAGAGCATCATGACCATTCACAACCTGAAATTTCAGGGCGTATGGGACATTCGTCACTTTGTCTACAACACCAACCTGCCGGATTACATGTTCACACCGGATAAGCTGGAGTTCAAGAGCGATGCCAACATGCTCAAGGGCGGTCTGGTCTACGCAGACTACATCACGACCGTCAGCGAAACCTATGCCGAAGAAATCAAGACCCCCTATTACGGCGAACAGCTGGACGGTCTGCTCTGTGCACGCTCCCGTTCGCTCCGCGGTATCCTGAACGGCATTGACTACGAGGTCTACAATCCCCAGACCGACAAAAAGATCGATGTACACTATTCCGTCAAGGACGCTGTGGAAAAGAAAAAGCAGGCAAAGCTGGCTCTCCAGAAAGAACTGGGGCTGCCGGAGGACGAGAACAAGTTCATGATCGCGATTATTTCCCGTCTGACCGACCAGAAGGGTCTGGACCTGGTAGACTGGATCGCCGACCGCATTACCGACGAGTTCACCCAGTTTGTCATCATCGGCACCGGTGAAGCACGATATGAGAACATGTTCCGGTACTATCAGAACAAGTATCCGGATCGGGTTTCTGCAAACATTTTCTATTCCGATCCGCTGGCACACAAGCTGTATGCTGCGGCAGATGCGATGCTGGTTCCGTCACGGTTTGAGCCCTGCGGTCTGACCCAGCTGATCTCGCTCCGCTATGGTACTGTGCCCATTGTACGGGAAACCGGCGGACTGAAAGACACCGTCGTACCCTATAACGAATACGAAAAGACCGGCACCGGCTTCACATTTGCCCATTACAATGCAGACGATCTGCTGTATACCATCAACTATGCGAAGAAGATCTACTTCGACCACCGCGAGGATTGGAACGACATTCTCTGCCGCGGTATGGAACAGGATTTCTCGTGGGGCAGTTCCGCATTGCAGTATCAGGGCATGTACGACTGGATCCTTCGGGGCATGCAGGATTAAAAGAATATCAAAGGCAATACCGCACAAAAATCCCCTGACAGACAAGGGGCATGAAATATGTACTATATAAAAGAGAGGACAGACCGGTTGACGGTTGTCCTCTCTTTTGCGTTTGAAGTTTTGACTTGCCCGAAAATAGCAAGCTGCATTTGACATTTTTGTCGAAGTATGGTATACTAACATTCGAGGGCATACCAATAACGGTAGGCGGTCTATTCCAGCTCCCAGAAGGGAGTGAGTGGTATGGAATACGTAACTTGGTCAGATTTGATTCAGTACAGCATCCTGATCGTTGCTATTATAGCATTGATACACGATATTTTCCATAACAACGACAACAAACGGAAATAACCGCCCTGACTGCTAAACCCGGGCGGTTATTCAAAAACGCTATGAGGGAGCAGACCGTCTACTGGTATGCTCTTTCTATTTCTATTATACGCGATTTGCACCGACTTGTCAAGTCTTTTTTTCGTCGGGCGATTGACAGACGAACACAGTTCACTCTGCAACAGTTTTCACATACAAAGCCAAAAAAGCACGCAGTCCATACAGACCGCGTGCAAATTCCTGGAGCTGTTAACCAGATTCGAACTGGTGACCTCTTCCTTACCAAAGTGAAGAAACACCTTTTCAACTCTTTTCGATTCTGCTGAAACCAACGCATTTCCCGCACTTTTTTCGTTTTCGCCTGTCGAAACCTGTTGCCCTCTGTAGTGCCCTAACCGGCTTTTAGTGCCCTCATAGTGTCCTCGCAGTGCCTTCGATCTGATCGGCAGTGTCCTTGCTGCATATCCCGCAAGGGCGAACCCGCCCATTTTTGAGCGGCTTGCTTTTGTGCGTAGTGAAATGCAGCAGACCGACGGCACAAAGTTGTGCCGTCAGAGCAGGTTCTGTGGTCTTAGCCGGTACCGAAACGGTACTCGATATATAAATCCCTAACCCCAGATTAGCCTTTTCAGAAAAGCCCCGTGCTGCCCTCTGAGCCGTTCTGCCTGCTCTTTCGGAAAAGAACCAGAGGAAACGCAAGGCGGCTCTGCGGGGCTTGTGGCGGTGTCTGTGTGCGTCCCGTCAATTTGTCGCCCAGTCCCAAGCGACAAGGGCGTAACTCTGGCGGACACCCTGAAATGGGATAGTGCAAAAGGGAGTAGCGCAAAGCGACACCCTTGCAAAGGGCAGGAACGAAATTCCGCACCCTGTTCTGCTGACCGGAACCAGATTCCGTGCATCTGTCCAGAGAGGCAGCACGAAAAATATAAACTTCGGGATTTTTTTTCAGAGGCATGCACCCACGCAGAGAACCTCTGTGCGGCTCTGTACGGCGTTTTCCTGTGCCGGTCGGTAGCTTTTCCCGTGGAGCAGAACGGGTGGCTTACAAGGGCGTACAGTGTGCGGAAATGTTGAGAAATGTTGAGGTTTTCAAAAAGCTACTGCTCATTTTTGAGCTGCAAGACTTTTGGACAATTTTGTCCGATAGTTTTTCCGGTTTTTCGGAAAAATAAAAAAGCAGACGCTGCCGCCTGCTCTTGTGGTATGTATTTATGAGTCAAATGCTATTCTTTCTTCCGCCATTGGTGCCATACAGAAAATTGTACAGGATAAAGCCCAACGTCTCCGCTTCGAACTCTGCTTGTTTGCCGGGAACTCTGTAGCACTCCCTTGGGAGAAGATGCCCAAGAAGTAGATGCGCAAATTCGTGTGCAAGGGTGAGCCGCTGTTCTTCTATGGGGAGTCTGTCGGAAATCAGGATTGTGATTTTTCCGTTTTCCCGAACAATCGTTTTTCCGTAAGCCTCGCCTAAAATCTCGCAATCCCTTGAAACTGTTCTTACTGGTATTCCGAAACTGTCTATAATTCCGGCAATGGGGCGAAGCCTGCCCCTTGTTGCTGCATAAGCCATAATTTTTTTATTCCTCCTTGACATACACCAAAAAACGTGCTATAATCACTATCAAGCATTTTTTCAGTGCTTATGGTTTGGCTCTCCTGTGTTCCTTGGTCGGTTTTGCAGGAGGGCTTTTCTTTTGGTTATTGCTGGAGCAGGTCAAACGCTGCACGCATTCCCAGCGAAAAAAGCCGCTTGTCTTGCCTGATTTTCCAAGTCAGCAAGCAATTCGAAAATCCGGCTTTTCTCCTCTTCGTTGTCGTCGCATTCTGCCGTGTCTATGATGTGATCATACGCCCGATAGAACGCCGCTTCGGTTTCCTTTGTTTCCAGCTTGCCAGCGTCCAGCATAGACAAGTAGAAGGCTTCTGCTGTCTGGTTCATGGTATCACCTCGCCTTTTTTGTTCTGCAAAAGCCGTTTCGGTTTTCTCCTGCTCTCTGGGTGAGTTTTCCGCTGCTTGTCGCTTTTGCTGATTTTATTATAGCATATTGTCCCCGATATATCAATTGGCAGAATCAACAAACTTGACCCCGATATATTGTACAAAATATATATTGACCCCGATAGAAAATTATGCTATACTATAAAGGAAAAGAGGTGGTCACATGGCACCAGCCAGCAAGGCACAGCAAAGAGCCGTTGCAAAGTATATGAAAAACAATTACGATGAAATCAAGGTTCGCATGCCCAAAGGGAAAAAAGAACAAATCCGTACCGCCGCAGAATCCGCCGGAAAGTCGCTGAACAGCTATATCAATGAGGCAATAGATGAAAAAATGCAGACGGAGCAGGAGGCGGACGCATGAGCCAGTACGAAAAACTATTGCTGCGGATTCTCTGCGGGACACAAGACAGCAACATCACTTTTTCTGATCTGCAAAAGGTTTTGACGATTCTCGGCTTTGTTGTCCGCATAAAAGGAGATCATTTCATCTATACTAGAGATGATATTGCGGAAATTATCAACATCCAGCCCAAAGGGAACAAAGCGAAACCATATCAAGTGAAGCAAGTCCGCAATTTGATTTTGAAGTATCAGCTAGGAGGCGATCTGCGTGTATAAATACGAAGTCATTTTGTATTGGTCGAACGAAGATAACAGCTATCTTGCAGAAGTTCCGGAGCTTGCCGGCTGCATGGCAGACGGAGAAACCATGGCGGAGGCTCTGGAAAATATCCACACCGTCATAGAAGAATGGCTGGAAACCGCCCGTATCATGGGCAAGGATATTCCGGAGCCAAAGGGAAAGCTTGCGTATGCGTGAGATTTCCCCCTCACACGGCAAACTAAACCCACCACACAAAAAGCCGACTGCACAGGGCACACACCCCGCAGCCGGCTTTTCTGCTATTCTCTGCACTGCTGCACAAGATCGAAACAATCTGGCAAGTATTCCATATGCTGCACAGCGTTCCACCGCTTGTGTGCTTGGTATTCCCGCCGCAGTTCTTGCAGCACCGAAGAACGCCGCAGCTCCTGCAAAGCTTTGCTTTTCTTGTTGGAAACATTCTGGTAAGTACAGCCCCACCGCTGGGCAATGTCCACGAGGGAAACGCCTTGAAAGAAATACAGTTCGATCACTTCCCGCAGACGTTCCGGCAGCCTGTCCACTGCCTCATGCACAAGCCGGCTTTCTTCGTCCTGCTCCAGCTGAGATAATACCGCCGTTTCAATGTCTGTCCCCTTGTCTGGCAAGATGTCCGCAAGCGTTACCTTGCCTTCCTCTGACTGGTTCTTGATCGGCATATCCAAAGAGGCAGCCTCGTTCAGCGGCTCCAGTTTGGTGGAGCGTGTCCCGGTCAGCTCTGCAAGCAGCGTGTGGAACGGGTAAGACAAGTAGCTGATGAACTTAATGCCTGTTTCCGGCTTGTACCCTTTGAGAGCACTCAGAAACGCCGTATAGCAGCCTTGCCGAATGTCCCATAGTTCCACGCCGCACTGTTGAAAAACACTCTGGCGGGCGTTATAGGCTTGTTTGGCTTTCAACCAGAGCAACGGCTTTACTTTCTCCCAGAGCAGGGGTACGAGTTCTTCGTTTTCCGGCTGTTGTGCCAGTGCCGCCATCTGTTCATTTGTCATTCCTGCAACCTCCCTTTCCGGAATACCCCCGCCCGTTCATTCTGCGATTTCCTACACGGCGTTTGGCACCGGTCTTTTCATAGCCTGCTCCGTCGGGATTTTTACACCCCCACGTTCTCCGGCTCACCTGCTCTCGTAACGATGCGGACATTTTTGTCCCTAACTCAAACGGCGGAACCTGCTCTCGTGCGTGCGTGTGACGATGTCAGTTTACGTCAAAATAGGCTGTTCAGTCGATATCGAAGAACTTGTCACCTTCACGCAGTGAGATAGCAAGGCTTTCCCATTTTGTCCGTGCTACAAAAGAAGACGGACACTCACAAATTACAACGTAGTCCTCATAGTCTACCATGACACCAACTATTTTTGTGCTGTCGTCAGGTGAGATCAGAACAACTTGCAAATTATCTGTGTTGAAAATTCTTCTCATTTGTTTGTTGATGATGTACATAAAAAGTTACCTCCTACTCGGTTTCTCTCGGTTCGCTCTCTGTTCGTTCCGTTTCCTGCAACGCATACAGCACCGCCTGCACAGTACGAATCCCGCCCCGCAGCTGTTGGCGTTCCTGCGGCTTGTCCTCCGGCTCTGCCTCTCGTTCCAGTCGCTCCAGATGTCCGCACAAGCTAAGCAAATACGCCTGCCAGAACGCCACGGACTGCGGCTTGCGGCTTGCCAGAGCCTGCTCCACGTTCCGGAACGCTCCGGCATAGTACGGGGCATCAGTGGGAACGCCGGCACGCTGGAGGGCTGCGGCAATGGGGTTGAGCGGCGGAGCAGGCGGGGCAGCAGTTACGTTCAGCATCTCTTGAAACACGTTTTGAAACTCCATGAAATTCCCCGTTTCTTAAAAATTGTTCCCACACTTCCCACACTTTTTGAAAACCACTGAAATTGCGTTGTTTTTTGCAGTTTTCAGACTTCCCACACCCATTCCCGCACCTTTCCCACACGCCCGCATTTTCCCCACAGTGAGGGAGAATGTGGGAAGCCGCGGGAAATACTTCTTTTCATTTTCCCACGCAGGAAAAGCACGCAATTCCGGTATGTTTTTTAAGTTTCAGTGGCTTTGTGGGAAGTGTGGGAAGCTTTTTTATAAATCTGCATATAAAAAGGGCGATGCGTACACGAGTTTTTTGTTTCCGGTGCAGACGGTTTGCAGCACATTTCGTTCTTCCAGCGTTTCCAGAATGCCCCGGAACTGTTCCATGCTGCTTAATTCGCCGCCTTTTACTTTCATGTAAAAATCACGCTGCGGCAGATATGCAGCCCCTTTTTCCAGCGTATGCCGCACAAGGGCACACGTTACACGCTGCACCAGCTTTTCCTCTCGATTTTCTTCGGTCTGCATTTCTTTCAGTTTTTCACCGAAAAAGAATTGACATATCTGCACGGCACGGTCTGCGGTTTCGGCAGAGATCGGCGTGCACTGGTCATATCCCCACAACAGATGCAGCAGCCCGGCAATACGAATCAGCTTTCCACCGGCTTTTCCGGTATAAGCCGATTGCTTTTCCATAACATCACCGGTTTGCATTGTGTTTTCAATCCATTGCAGATATTTCCCGAGATTGGAAGATTCGCTGCACAGTTCCTTTGCAAACCGCAGCACCGGCACTGCCTGCTCTTCCGGTCGTTCCATGTCCAGAAACTTCCGCAGGATTCCCTCATAGATTTCACCGCCGGACAATTGAAAAATATCATTGTTGATTGCCTTTCGTGTGCCCGCCATTCTTTCGGGAACACAAAACAAGAAGCGTGCGATGCAGCCACGCCCCTGCAAATTCTGATTGGCAATGATGCGGTTATAGAGTTCCGGCTGCAACATCAGACACATAGACAGCAGCGGACGCTCCAGCACCAGTTCCTCACGGGAAACACGGTTGACACGCACCGGCTCGGCATTGTAAGCTTTCAACACCAGATCGGGGCTTTGGTTTTTGCCCTTGTCTGTATACCGCCCCGCCAGTATTTCCATAAAAGCGGCTTCTTCGGAAAAAATGCCGCCGCTCTCGCCGGATTCCAGCAGCTTTTTCGCCAGAGCCTCCGGCGTTGTATCGTCAAATAAGCAATAAGGATTCCGTGGCGGTTTCTTCTCCGCCAGCTTTCCCTCTAGTCCTGTGATATCGTCAACCGCTGTTGCAGCTTTTTCTTTGCTTGTGCAGCCTTTTTCCGCTACCTCCAGCTGTTTCAGCAGCACCTTTCGCTCTGCTTTATACCGTGCTTTCTCCGCTTCATAGTCGCCCTTTACGTCGTTGTACCACTTGTAAAACGGATTTAAGATCACTTTCTTGAACACCGGGCTTTTTCTTTCGCTGGGGTCTGCAACAATGCCGATATACAAGCACAAATGCTGCTGGTTGCGGGTAGCGTCCGGATACTCCACTTTGTACTTTCCTTGTGTGCAGAGTGCCAGAGCCGCCAAAGCTGCCGGGTAAACCATTTCACGCCGTACCTGCACCTGCTTCGCCACATTGTCCAGATACTCTTCGATCACTGGCGGAAACACGCCCGCAGGGAAAACCGGCTGCAAATCTTTCTCCTGCTGCTTTTCTGTGATTTTTTGCCAGCCGCCCTCGCTCATGACAGCATCGGCTCTTTCCATTGTCTTTTTGAGCAGGCTGCAAAGTTCCTGCGGAATTGCCTTTGCATCTACCAGCTTTGCCTGCGTCGCCTCCAGAAATTTCACAGCCTCCGCACTGCTTTTGCTGAAAAGTGCAGCGTGGCACAGTGTGTGCAGTTCGCTTGCGATCGCCGCAGCCGGCAGCCCCTCAATATATCCCCGCCAGTTTCCTTGTGAGATCATATCCACATATTGCAAAAACAGCGGTTTTTCTTCTTTTGCTTTCACCGGCTCTCACCGCCTCTCACAGCCGCACCGGCACAGGCCGAATGCCGGCGGTGTGCTGTTCAGGCGGGACGGTGTGGGCATCGTCCCCTACAGCCTCGCAGTTCAAAAACGCTGCGAATTTCTCTTGGTTAATGAGGTAGCGGCTGCCGATCTTCACCGTAAAGGCTGCACCCCGCCGACTTCTCGCCAGTTTCCGCACAGCGTAGGACGAAAGCCCGAACGCTTTTGCTGTGGTGTCAATGCTTTCCATGTGAGGAACGGTATATGTAAAATCTTTATTCATCAATTCATTCCTTTCAGTTGCAAACCTGCTCCGGATATGCTATAATAGGAGCAGGCTATTTTTGAATAGTCGATTGGAAATTTAACGTGCGAAATGCACGGGGACGTTTTATTCGCCCACGGCGTGTGTCTGCTGCCAACAGATGCACGCCTTTTTCTTTTGCCTTGGTGGCTGTCTTGTGGTGTACATGGTTTTTCTCTCGCTTTCTGCCGGTCATTCCGAAATAGTGGCAAACAGTGGCGTTTCTCTCTGTTCGCTCTCTGTTCGTTGGGGTTTGCTTTCCATTTTTGGAAAGCGTTTTTTATGCCTGCTCTGCTTTTAGTTGGTCGATAGCAGAGAGGAACTGCTGCCGCTGTTCTTCGGTCAGATCACGCCGCATGAATCGTGTCATGTACGGTTCCGACTTCCCCCAAAGCTGGGCAATCTGCCACAGATACACGCCCGCCACTTTGGCTGCCTGCCGGAGATCGGCGTTTTTCTGGTTTCCTCGCATCTCTTTTCGCCTCCATTTTCTCTTTTTTCTTTTTGCCTCTTGCAATCATCATTGTACCGTGGTATAATACAAGTATGACGATTGACTTCTTCACTAGTATAGCACACCTCAAATGGAAAGTCAACACGTTTGAGAAAATATTTTATTCGATATAGTCAAATGAGTATTTGCGAGGTACAAACATGAACAGCGATTTTCAAACAGATGTTTTTATTTCACGTTTTGCAGAGTTAAAAAAAGAATCCGGCGAAACAAACAAGGACTTGCAGGACGTTTTCGGGCTTTCTCTTTCGGCGTTAATCAATTACCAAACAGGAAAGCGAATTCCTGATATTGCTTTTCTGCATAAGCTGGCACAGCATTTCGGTGTGTCTGCGGACTATTTACTTGGGCTTTCTGATGTCAAGAGCACAGAACAGGATATACAGACGGCGTGCGAGGTAACTCAGTTATCAGAAAAAGCGGTGAAGATGCTAAAAGATAATGCAGGCTATAAAAACGCTTTTTATAAAAATAACCTTTTGCCTATCCTGAATGCAATGCTTGAAACAAAAGATTTTTACCGAATTATCGATAGTATGAATACCATTGTCGCCAGTCAAAAGAAGATTACGGTTAACACTAAAGTTAAAACTAAATTTACACCAAAAGAAACGGAACAGATTTTCGGAATAGTCAACGAACGCATTTTTATAGGAAAAAAAGATATGCTTGATTCTCCGATAAATATACAACAAAGTTTTTCTTCAAGCTGGAACATTGCCCCTTTTATAAGAAAATTAGAGCAGGCTATGAAATTTCAAGTTGAATTTGAATTCCGTGAACTTTACACAAAAATAGTTGATATGCTTTTGAAAAAGCAGGAACAAGAAAACGAAGAAGGAACGGAACGTGCAGAAGATCTTAAACTTTCTGATTTCTTTGATGCGATTATGTGCGAGGATTCCGACAGCGAACAGGAGGTGAACCCAGATGCCCAGCATCACACCACGCAAGAATAAAGCCAGCGAGGTGATCTCCTACCGCATTCGTGTCAGCCGCGGCTACGACAGCGAGGGAAACAAGCTGAAACCCTACGAAATGACGTGGAAACCCAGCCCCAGCATGACACCCCGACAGGCGGAAAAAGAGGCACAGCGGCAGGCGTTGCTATTTGAGGAGCAGTGCAAAAACGGGCTTGCTGGTGATGCAAGCCGCATCACCCTTGCGGAATTTGTCCCGGTATATCTGGAGCAGAAACAGCAGACACTTTCGCCGATGGTTCTTGAAATGTACTGCCGGGTAATCGATCAAAAAATACTGCCTGCTCTGGGACATCACAAAATACAAGATCTTCGCCCAGTCCATGTGCAAGCATTTATCCAGCAGCTGTGCAGCATAGACAAGCGAAACCGGGACGGCTCAGACAGCGAAGAAAAGCTTTCGGCTGCCAGTGTCAAGCGGTATCTCACAGTGTTGCAGTCTATGTTAAAACTTGCCGTAAAGCGGCGAATTATCAGCGAGAACCCGGCACGGGCGGAACTGCTGGACATTCCGAAAGCCACTGCCCCGAAGATCGACATTTTCACCAAACAAGAGGCAGCCGCTATGCTGGAGGCTCTGGAGCAAGAACCGCTGCAATTTCAAGTGCTGATACAGCTTGCTATTATTACCGGTGCAAGACGTGGGGAGCTGGTGGCACTGCGATTTTCTGATATTGACCGGAAAACTCGCAAAATCACCATTGAACGGGCTGCGATCAAGCGAACCGGTCAGCCGCCGGAGATCAAACCGCCAAAAGATTATGAAGTGCGGAGCGTAACGGTTACGCCGGCGTGTATTGAACTTGTGGACAAACTGGAGCAGGAGAAACGGGCACAGCGGCGGGCTCTGGGCAGCTACTGGAACGAGGGCGGCTGGCTGTTTACACAGGAAAACGGGGACATGATGAACCCGCAAACGCCCACAAAGCAATTTTCAAAGTTTCTGAAACGGCATGACTTCCCGCACCGGAAATTTCACGCACTGCGGCACACTTCGGCGACGCTGCTTTTATACGGCGGTGTTAGTCTGAAGCAGGTGCAGGGACGGCTCGGACATGGGGATATTGAAACCACAAACAAGTACCTGCATTGCTTGCAGGAGGCAGACGAGGAGGCGGCTTGCGTGCTGCAAAGTATGCTGACAGTCAGCCGAAAGCCCAAACCGGAGCAGGCACAGACGCAGACAGAACCCACACAGGCGAAAGCCGGGGCATAACAAAAGCCGCCGCAGGGTGCATGATACACCTTGCAGCGGCTTTCTTTTTGTCGGATTTTGCTGGACTTTGCAGGGACTTTTCGAGGGCTTAGTGCCCTAATAGTGCCCTAAGCGTATTTCCCACCCTAAAACCAAAAAGCACGCAACCCCGGAAACTTCCCGAAATTGCGTGCAAATTCTTGGAGCTGTTAACCAGATTCGAACTGGTGACCTCTTCCTTACCAAGGAAGTGCTCTACCAACTGAGCTATAACAGCATTTCTTTTATTGTTCCCTCGCCGCTTTTGGCGAATCAACGTATATTATTATAGCACAAATGCTCCGATTTGTCAATGTATTCTTGTCATTTTTAAAAAAAGAAAGTTTTCATATGATGTATTTTGTTTTTTTCTTGTAAAACAAAGCTTTCAATCTGATTATACGAAAAAGCATCTGTAAAAATAAAGCTCTTTTTTGTAAACAACGACGTTTTCCACAATTCGAAACACAAAAAACCGCTGCCAGTTTCACAAGAGAAACCAGCAGCGGTCTTTCATTCGTTTTATTCGCAAGTCACGATATATCCGCTGATATTATCCCCGGAAGCGGTATAGGTGCCGCTGGGAATGGTGACCTGTACGTCCTTTGTGCCGCCAATGCCCACATAGAACACCTGATAGGTCTTGCCGTCAGCCGTGATCTCCAGCGGGTTATCCGCACTGTAGCTGTGTACACGGTCGATGTATTCTTCCAGACAGAGGTTGTGTTCCTGCATATAGAGAGCGTGGGGTACGCCTACATAGCGGAATGTATATGTACGGCTGTCCTCACCGGTCTTTTCGTCCTTGCCGTCCGGATAGCGTACCACAAAGCCATATTCTGCGGCATGTTCTGCGATCCAGCTGTACTTCGGATACTTTTCTGCATTATAATAGTCCGAAGTGCCGTCCCCGAAATTGATTTTCAGGTTGAAGCTGCGGCCGCTGTGATAATCGGAATAGCCGCCACGGAATCCGGTGCTGCCGCCCTCATAACGGGAATCCTGATCCGCCTTGTCCCGATAGCCGCTGAACACCTGCATGCCGCCAAGACCGGTTTCGGTTTCAAAAGCGGACATCATTTTGTTCAGCTGGGCAATGGTTTCTGCGTCCAGCTGTACTTCCATATCGCTAACGCTGTAGGAACTATTTCGTTTCTCGTAGACACTTTCCAGCTTGGGATCACCGTTGGGGAAATCGTAGCTGTGTTCCTTGTTGATGAGAATCAGATTGCCCTGATCGACACCCTTTGCCGCCAGCGTGATCTGCTTCCCGTCTTTTCGGCTGGTTTCCTCGGTGCTGGTTGTGGTCTTGGTGGTATCGGTTGCCACGTCCGGCTCTGTGGTCTTTTTGGGCTTATCGGTTGCCTTTTCGGTCTGCTTCGTGGTTGCCGTTGCCACAGCCGCATCGCCGGAATCCTCAGGCTGCTTCCGGCGTTGGCAGCTGTGGAAGCAAAGTGCTCCGATCAGCAGCACGATCAGCAGCAGCGGCACGAATACTGCTGCGATCCGGTCGAACCGGAGTTTTCGCTTGCGGACATGACTGCCTCCTTTGGAAGAAGCTTTTTTATCCATATCCGGTTTTGGCTCCGGCTCTTTGGCATGACTGATCGGTTTTTTCGGTTCGCTCATGATTGCAATTCCTTTCTTGGTATCGGCAATCCGCACATGACATTCACGGGGATTCCCTATGATTTTTCGCAGACTCCGCAGGATCTTTGCCGCGGAAAATGCTGACTACACTAGTATAGCATATTTTCCGGCACTTTTCAAGTCGGAATTCAGAAGAAAATCCGAAAGCGATCACCGATACACACAAAAAAGCTGCACAGTCCGAAAACCGTACAGCCTTTCTAAAGAATCTTTGGTGCGGACGACAGGACTTGAACCTGCACGCCGAAGCAATAGAACCTAAATCTATCGTGTCTGCCAGTTTCACCACGTCCGCAGGGAATGTTTTTAGTATACCACGATTTTCCGGATTTGTCAAGCACGTGCATCAATTTTTTTCCGAAACGACACCCCCAAGGCAAACAAGCCAACCAGACAAACGGACAAAAAACCAGCGAAATTACGTGCATTTCACCTTGTCTGGTGCAATTCCAGCCGTCAGACAAACAGGAACAAAACCAGACAAACAGGCTCTAAGCCTCCCCTTTTCAGAGGAGGCTATCATGAAAATTGATTTCCGTGTCTGAGCAACTCGCCGCCTTGACGATTTCCAAAATTCGTGTTACAATAGTACCATACTGAAAATTTGGAGGAACGTAACATGCGAATCTTAGTAGTTGGCATGGGACTGATCGGCGGTTCTATCTGCAAATCGATAAAAGCTGCCACTTCCCATGCCGTTTACGGCTGTGACGTGCAGCAGGCAGTTCTGGACGATGCCATTGCCGACGGAGCGATCGACGGCACCGGCACTATGACAGACAGCACCTACGATATGATCATTCTCTGCCTGCACCAGCGTATCGCCATTCAAATGGTACAGGAAGCCCTGCCCAAAATTCCGACAGGCACGATTCTGGTAGACACCTGCGGTCTGAAAGGGCGTATGGTGCGGGATCTGACCTACCGCTGCCGGAAAGCCGGTGTGCGGTATGTGGGCACACACCCTATGGCTGGACGGGAGAAAAACGGCTACTACGCCAGCATTTCCAACCTGTTCCAGAACGCCAACCTCATTGTTACACCAGTGGACGGCACCGATGAAGCGGCTCTGGACACTGTCAAGGAACTGGCAGACCAGATGGGCTTCGGCAAGATCGTCACCGCCACGCCCATGTGGCACGACAACATGATCGCCTATACTTCTCAGCTGGCTCACGTGGTTTCCAGCTCTTATGTCAAGGACTTCTGCATGGACGATGCCCTGTCTTTCTCCGGCGGCAGCTTTCAGGATATGACACGCGTGGCAACCATGGACGAATCTATGTGGGCTGCCCTGTTTCTGGACAATCGGGACAACCTGCTGTACCACCTCGATCTGCTGATCGAAAACCTTACGGACTACCGCGATGCCCTGAAACAGCGGGACGAGGAACGGCTGCAATATCTCATTGCCGAGGGACGGCAGATTCAGGAAGAAAATGTCCGTAAACGTCAGGAACAAAACGAACTGCAAAAAGGAGAAACCGCATGAACTGGACACAAGTTGATATTTACACCGCCACGCCCGCCATTGACCTGCTGAGCGTCCGGCTGCAGGATCTGGGGATCCGCGGCTGCATGGTACAGGACGCACAGGATTTTCAGGAGTTTCTGGAACAGAAAGACGGCAAGTGGGACTATCTGGAGGACGGGCTCATGGAACTGGCAAGCTGTGAAACCTGCGTCACGGTCTACCTGCCGGAAGATGCACAGGGTGCCGAAATGCTGGCAGCTCTGCGAACCATGCTGGCACAGATGAAAGCCGAGGACACCGAACACCAGTACGGCAGACTGGAAGCTGTCTGCTCCGGCATTCGGGAGGAGGACTGGGCGAACAACTGGAAACAGTATTTCAAGCCATTTCCGGTGGGAAACAAGCTGTACATCAAGCCCAGCTGGGAAGAACCCACCGCAGAAGCCGCCGGCAGAACCATTCTGGAGATCGATCCGGCAAGCAGCTTCGGCACCGGACAGCACCACACCACACGGCTCTGTCTGGAACTGATGGAAGATGAGATCACCCCTACCACCCGCCTGCTGGACTTGGGCTGCGGCAGCGGCATTCTGTTTATCGGCGGCATGCTGCTGGGGGCAAAGGAAGCCTATGCCGTAGACATTGAGGAAAATGCCACCCGCATCGCCAAGGAAAACGCCGCAGAAAATCACCTGAATCCGGAAAACTATACCATTTCCTGCGGCAACATCATCACAGACACCGCCCTGCGGGAATCGATCGGCAGCGGCTATGATGTCATCACCGCCAACATTGTGGCAGATGTCATCAAGGGCATGGCTCCGCTGTTTCCGTCGTTCCTGAAAGACAACGGCATTCTGATCCTGTCCGGCATCATCACGGAACGGGCAGACGAAGTGCTGGACACTGTGACTGCCTATGACTTCGCCGTGCTGGAACGGCGGGAAGCATCCGGCTGGTGTGCTGTCAAGCTGCAAAAACTTGCCGGAGCCGGTACCTGCTGCGACACCCTGCGGAAGTAACCATGGAACTGCTACAGCTGGAATACTTTTATGCAGTGGCACAGAACCAGCACATGACCCGCACAGCGGAGCAGCTGCACATTGCACAGCCCTCGCTCACCCAGAGTATCCGCCGGCTGGAAAAGGAACTGGGCGTACCTCTGTTTTACCGCAGCGGCAGGAATATTGCCCTGACCACATACGGTGAGGCACTGCGGAATGCTCTGACACCGGTGCTGAAAACTCTGCACCAGATCCCTACGCAACTACAGCAAATGGCTATGGAACGGGAAAAGACCATTCGGCTAAATGTGCTGGCAGCTTCCACACTGGTGACACAGGCACTGATCTCCTATAAAAAAGACCATGACGGGCTGCATTTCCGGCTGATCCAGAACTCGCAGTGCGAGGACGCAGACATCACGGTTTTCACGCGGGAAAATTTTCAGATCCCCACAGATACCAAGGAACGGTATGAGCTGTTTAAGGAACGCATTTTTCTGGCAGTTCCGCACAATTCGCCCTACGCCAGCGAAAAAAGCGTCCGCTTACAGGATTTTGCCCATGAGGATTTCATCAGTCTGTCCGGTTCCCGCAGTATCCGCACGATCTGTGACCGCTACTGCATGCAGGCGGGATTTGTCCCGCACATCATCTATGAGAGCGACAGTCCGGACACTGTCAAAAACCTGATCGCCAGCGGACTGGGAGTGGGCTTCTGGCCGCACTATACGTGGGGCATGGACAGCATGGAGCAGATTCGCCTGCTGCCTATTGCGGAGCCTACCTGCCAGCGTGCCATTATCCTACAGCTGCACCGCCACGCCAGAGGGCAGGAGGCAGTGTGCAGCTTTTACGCCTTTCTGAGCCGCTATCTGCGGCAGCTGAAAGCTGCGGAACAGCATTAAGGCAACACTGCACAAAGCTTGTGCGTAAGGTGCGTTGTCAGGTTTTTCGGCAGATTGCCTAGAAATTCCGCAGGCATACTGCCGTATGGCAAGGGATTTCTGGGCAATATGACGGAAAATCTGCACGCAGATTGCGTGCAAAGCCGTCAGGCGGGCTTTGTGCGGTGTTGCCTTAAGAAAACAAACCACCGCATCACTCCCTCGGATTTCTCCGACAGGCGATGCGGTGGTTTTTGTTTGACATTTTTGTAGAAGTGTGGTATACTAGCATTCGAGGGCATACCAATAACGGTAGGCGGTTTGTTTCTGCTCCCACTGCTCATTTGAACAGCTGGGAGGTGATTGCAGTGGATAGCTTTGTTACATTTCGTGATTTGCTGGAAATCGGAACATTTCTGATTTCGTTGGCATCATTTATCACTTCATTGTACTATAATCACAAAAACAGTAATCACAAGAAGAAAAAGAAATAACCGCCCCTAGCGACCAAACTATGGCGGTTAAAACTTTTTAATCCTATACAGTGGGAGCAGACCGTCTACTGGTATGCTCTTTCTATTTCTATTATACGCCAGAACGCCGCATTTGTCAAGGGCTTTTTTTGTGGAAAATAGAGCCTGTTTGTCCGGCGGCTGAAATTACATTAGTTTCTAAAAAATCCGGTCTGCATTTCCACAGACCGGATTTTTGATAAATAGAATAAGTTGAAAAGCATTACTCATACCGCAGGGCATCGATCGGATTCAGATTCGAAGCCTTGATAGACGGGATCAGTCCAAAGACAATGCCCACCACCATAGAAAATACCACAGAAACCACAATGGACAGCGAACTGATCGCCACCGGCACCGAGGCAATCTTGGAGATCAGCTGTGCCAGAGCGATGCCGATTCCCACACCAATGATTCCGCCGATGCTGGTCAGCACAGAAGCTTCTGTCAGGAACTGTGCCAGAATGCTGCCCTTTTTCGCACCGATTGCCTTTTTCAGCCCGATCTCGCGGGTACGTTCTGTTACCGATACCAGCATGATGTTCATAACACCGATACCGCCCACCAGCAGAGAAATGCTGGCGATCCAGATCAGCATGGTGTTGGTGGAGGAACTCAGTTTTTGCAGGGACTTCGCCTGTTTCAGCAAGTCCTGACTGTCATATTTGATCTGATTGCTGTCCCCTTCTTTTCCGACGCTATTGGTGCGAATCGTGGCGTTCATCAGTTCTGCCACCTTCTTCCCCACTGCCGGCATGCTGTCGGTATCCACTGCCTTTGCCAGACAGTTTTCCGGTTCGTCATACCGATACGCGATCGGCCATGACTGACCGGGGATAAACATCTTGCCGCCGGAAGTGCCCATATACGTCCAGTAGTCCTCCTCGGAATTGATGACCGGCTCAAAGCTGTTGACCTCTGTCACGACGCCAACGACCGTAAAGGGTTCCCCGTTGATGTCAATGACGGAACCGATCGGGCTCTCGGAGGAGTACAGGCTCTTGACTGCGGTGCTGTCCAGAATCACTGCCTTGGCATTATTGGTATATTCCTTGCTCAGGAATCCCCTGCCCTGCTGTACTTCATAGCCTGCCGTATCGAAATAGGCAGCATCAATGCCATACATGGAGCCACTGAACTGGGTGTTCTGATAATACACATTGTCGCAGTAGGAACGCGTGCGGTAAAACGAAGCAGATTCCACATTTTTCAGGCTGGTGATCTGATCCCGCACTTCCGCAGAAACCACCTTCACCCCGTCCGGTGCCGCCTGATAGCTGAAATCATAGGGACTTTCCCCCTGATACAGCTGCACATTAACAGTGTTGTTGCCGGAACCGATCAGATTGTTTTTGATCTGCTCATTGGTGCCCTTAATGGTAGACACAATGGCAATGATCGCCGCAATACCGATGATAATGCCCAGCATAGTGAGAATGGAACGCACCTTATGGGACAAAATGCCCTGTAACGATAACCGAATATTTTCCAGCATAATATGTCCCCCTTAGTATTCTGATGAGCCGTTGGTTTCGTTGACCAACGCTCCCTCTACGGCATACTTGCCATAGGGGAAACAGATATAATCTTCCTGACTGACACCAGAGAGAATCTCAATGGCATAGCCGCCGTTGATGATCTTGCCGGTCTGGACATTCTGCCGTTCCAGCTTCTTGTCCTTGGATTCTCGCAGCACATAGTACTGTCCGTTTTCCTGCCGCACGTAGCTGACCGGCAGATAGAACGTATCGCCGACATTGTCCGCCGCACCGGAAAAGCTCAGGCTGACATAGCTGCCAACCGACAAACTGGTGGAGTCAGTTACTGCTGCCTTGAACGGATAAGCACTGTTGTTCGGGTTTTCACTGCCGTTCTGATTGGTGTAGGAGGTCGGTGTCTTGTCGATCTCCGTCACCTCGGCGGTGAGCATTTCACCGGTATCCCACGAGTTGACAGTCACCGTTGCACCGACGGTCAGCTTGTCCAGATTCATTTCACTGACCGTGCCCTGCACCATAACGCCGCCGCTGCCCTGTACTACCAGATACGGTTCGTTTTTCTCCAGCGATTCCACTGAAGCCGCTACCTTGGTGACAACGCCGTCGATCTTCGCCAGTTCCTGTCCCTTTTCCTGCTTTTCTGCCGCAGCATCATATTCGATCTGTGCCTTTTTCTGGTCGATCTGTGCCGACTGAATGGCGATCTGCTGCTCTGCCACCTTCTGTTTCAGCTGGGCACGGGTATAGACATAGTTGTCATTGTCCGTACTGGAAGATGCCATTGGAGTGACTGCCGCCATTGGCATTGCCGCCGCCATAGGCTGCACTGCCGCAGTCGGCTCTGCACTGGTGTCTGTATTTGCCGGCTGGGTGTCCGGCTGGGTATCCGGAGATGCTGTGCTGCTCTCCGGTACAGTACCAGTACTGCCGCCGGTGGTGCCGGAAGAAGCCGGTTCTGTTTCCGCGGGGGTGTTATTGGCAGGGTCATAGGAGAACGTACCGCCCACCTGCAACGTGCCGTACCACGTTCCGCCGCCGGAGATCTGCACACCGCCGTCCTCGGTCACCTTGATGTTCTGTCCCAGTGTCCAGTCACCGGTAGTGGTCAGCTGATCGCCGCGTACCAGCCAGCCGTAGAGCACGCTGCCGCTCTGGTCATACACCACGAAAACGGCACACTGCTTTGCCGTTTTCAGCTGCTCCAGAGCTGCCTGTGTCACAACAGTCTGACCGGTGCAGGCAAACTGATAGGGATCGTCCGGCGTGCCGGTACCAGCTGCCGCCTGTGTCAGAGCGATCACTGCTGCCAGTGTATCCTTGGGAGAATCCGGTGTATCCGGCGTGTCCGGTTCGTCTGGTTCGTCCGGCTCATCGGGGTAATCCGGATCGTCCGGCACCACCGGTGCTGCTTCTGATGGACGCAGCTTTTTCAGACGTTCCAGCTCTTTCTGAGCCTGCCGTACATTTTCCTGTGCCACCGCCAGTGCCGTCTGTTTCTGGGCAACTTCCAGCCCTACTGCTGTCATATCATAGTCCAGCAGCGGTGTACCCTTGGTCACATGGTCGCCCTGTTTTACCAGCACCTTTGCGATCATCTGGTCGTCGGAGGGCGTGACATTCTGCACATCACCGGAAATCACCTGCCCGTCCATAGAGAGATCATCTCCCCACCAGTACTGGGTCAGATTTGCCACCGGCATCACATCTACGCGGTTCTTTTTCGTCTGCTGTGTCCGGTAAATCACCGTACCGCCGACAGTGCCGCCGGCAGCGACTGCCAGACAAACCGCCACTGCGACGATCTTTTTTCCTTTTGTCATGAAGCATCGCCCTCCTGTTCTGTCCGGCATTCTCCGAAGCCGCCCTGCTCCAGCCTGCCGTCCCGAATGGTCACGATCCGCTGGGCATGCCGGGCGATCTCCGGTTCATGGGTGATCATGACGATCGTCACGCCCTCGCTGTGCAGCTGGGCAAACAATTCCATGACCTGTTCGCCGGAACGGGTGTCCAGTGCACCGGTCGGCTCGTCTGCCAGCAGCAGACGAGGCTGGCTCACCATTGCCCGTGCAATTGCCACACGCTGTTTCTGTCCGCCGGAAAGCTGAGTCGGCTTGAACTGTATCCGTTCTTCCAGCCCCACACGTGCCAGAATTTCCTTTGCCCGTTCCAGCCGTTCCTTTTTCCGCACGCCGGCATACAACAGCGGCAGTGCCACGTTTTCCAGCACAGACTGGCGGGGCAGCAGGTTGAAGTTCTGGAACACGAAGCCGATCTTCTGGTTCCGTATCGTGGAAAGCTGGTTGTCGCTGCACTGTGCCATGTCCTGTCCGTCGAAGAAATAGTCCCCGCTGGTCTGCTTGTCCAGCAGCCCGATAATGTTCATCAGCGTGGATTTTCCCGAACCGGACGGTCCCATGATTGCCAGATATTCCCCTTCTTCCACCTGTAGCTGAATGTGGTGCAGTACGGGGACAGGTTCTTTTCCCTGCATATAGGATTTACAGATGTCCCGCAAATCAAGTACCATCTGACGCACCGCCTTCCGCTGTATCTGCTCCGGCTTCGTCTGCCGGCATCTCGTCAACACCGTCGCCGGCATCTTCTCCTGCTCCGGAGATCACGCTGTCTGCGGTGTCGCCGTCTGCACCGTCGCCTGCCATGCCGGCTTCATTATCTGCTCCGCCGATCACGCCTTCGTCCACAGGGTTTCCGTTTTCGCCGTAGGAAATATCCTCATTGCTGTTGTCGTCCACAGTATCATCTGTGCCGTCATCTTCCGGTGTGGCTTCGTCAGGGTTGGTCGTGGTTTTCATACCCTCCTGATAGGAATCCGACGGGAATGCGATCATATCGTCCTCCGACAGACCGCTTTTGATTTCGCAGTCGCCCATGGTGTCGTCTGTCTGTCCTACTTCTACTTCCCGTTTTTCCAGACGGTCTTTCTTATCGGCAGCCCAGACATAGGTCTTGCCGTTTTCATCAGTCTGTACGTAGTCGGAGTACAGCCAGATGCCGGTTTTTTCAATGCTTTCATCGGCTCCGGTATCTGCCGAAACCAGCAGATGCTGCCCCAGCATCAGCCCGTCACTGGAATCCAGCGTCACATAAAAAGGATACTTGGAAGCGGTGGTCATCTCATCGCTGCCGCCGTAGTACATGTTGTTGTTCTGGCTGTTGTCGGCTTCGGTAGAGATCTCCGAAATAGTGCCCGTCCAGCTGGAATCGTCTACGCGGGAGTGCAGCACCATGGCTTCATCTTTATAAATCGACTGTACATTCTGCTCGCTGATCGTGCACTTCACACGGAATTCTCCGTCGGACATGATCTTCATCAGCACATCTGTGCCGTCCGACTGAAGCTGTTCGGTCGTTTTCAGGGACTGCACCGTTCCGGCGATCTCCGCAGTCACTGTGGCATTGTTAATGGTATTCTGTAATTTTTCCAGTTCGATCTTCTTGGTCTTGATGTCGTATTCCGACTTGGCAATATCGGTTTGCAGGGACTGGATCTGCGTGGTATAAGTCAGCTTATCGTCTGCACTGGCACTTTTCTTTTCCGTTTCCAGCTGGCTGATCTGCTGCTTGTTGGACTCGATCTCATTCTGCATGCGTTCGATCTCCACGTTGCCCTGCTGCAATTCCAGCTGCATGGATTCCACATCATAGGTGAACAGCGGATCACCGGCGTTGACATGGTCGCCCTCCTGCACGACAATGCTGGAAACTTTCTTGGAGGTGTCCAGCTTGACTTCCTTGGTTTCCTGCGGTTCTACCACGCCGGAAAACTGCAAGTCGGAAATCGTTGTTGCCGCAGAATTCACATCTTTTATCGGCATCACGTATGCCACACCGTCCACATCACTGCCCCTGCTGTAGTGCCGCCACACCAGCACGCCGCTGACGCATACCGCCGCAGCTGTAACACCGGCAACTGTGCCGATTATGATTTTCTTGGATTTTCCCATATTCCTTCCTCCCAGTCCATGCTCCGCAGCAGTGCGTTCTGCCGGCGGAGTTTTTTGAAGCAGTCCTGCACAAATCCAGATGCTGATTTCATCTTTTTGGCAGCCGTTTCAACTGTTGTATTCCTCATACAACGGATTGCCTTTAGTATACCACACCTCTTGACGGTTGTCAAGAGGTTTTTCAAAATTTCTGCGGAAGATTTATTTGGGAAATTTGTGCAAAGGTGAGAGGCGGGAGAGGGTTGTGCGGTGTTGCTCTTGATTTCTCAAAATCTTTTTAGCGGCAACTTCACACCGAGTATATTAGGATGTGTTGACATTAAGCCTGAGAATCTGTCTTCACGAGCATATACACGTGTCTTTTCGGCAAATTTTGCTGCATACTGCGTAAAAAATACTTGCCATGCGACAGAATGCCTGCGAAATTTTTGCCTAGGGAAACACTGATTGAGTTTTCATAAAGCAACCAACAAAGAACTATTATTTGATCAGCTTTTTCATCATTTAACGACGTTAGTTTTCAATTTATTTGTGCTTTATATAACAAATAATTTGTACATTTACTCATATATATGAATGTATATTTTTGTTTTAAATCGACAGATTTGATTAAGACAACTTATTTTCAACAGTCATCACTTGAGTATACAAGAACAATTCAAAACACATTTATTCATGATAAATCCAAATAATTCGTACTGCATAAGCTTATGTAAATGAAAATCATTTTGATTGGGTTATTCATTCTATATATCACGAAAAAAATGGATATGTATCGTCTTGCATTCCACAATTCTTCCATTCTATAAAATCTATATCTTCCAAATCAAATGCCTTTCTATAATCAAAGGTATTTTCCTGCAATTTTGGCTCGAATTCTGTAAATATTTGTATTGACAAATACAGTATGTTGTGGTATACTGAATATGTATTAAATGCATCTTGGTAGAGAACTCAAAAAAAAAAAAAGGAGAATAAAAAATGAAGAAGCTAGTGGGTACCCTTGCAGCAGCTGTCCTTTTTTCCACGTCAATGATACCTTCTTTTGGCATTGAAGTTGAAGCAGAAGAAGAAACCAACTTAAACATTGCAATCTTAATGGATGCAAGCGGATCCATTTTGGATACAGAACATCCTTCTGACCCTAACTTAACATCAAGAGATGAGGCCAGAACGCTTGTAAACATGATTCCAACAGACAACAATATAAAAGTGTCATTGTTTCAATTTTCCAATAATTTGGATCAAAAATCAGGGCTCACAGCAGTAGATTCAGATAACAGTTACAGCCAATTGGGAAACACGATTTCCAGTATGACCGAATGTGCCAATGCGACCCACATGGTTTCCAGTATCACAGACGTATGCGATTATTTGAAGCAGAATTCAAAAGACAATACCAGAAATGTTCTGGTTGTTTTTACGGACGGTGCTGAAAACGGTGCAATGACCGCTGCAACTGCTACAGATGAAAAAATAAAAGAAACTGTAAGCAATTCTGTAGGCGATTCCGGAGTGGAAGTTTATAGCTTAGCGTATGATTATCTAGACGAGAGTGGAAATCATTCTGTCGGTGATTCCAATGGCTATGGTTACCGGTTGTTGGAGGAATACGCAAATCAAACTGGCGGAACGGTAGAAGTTGCAGAAAATGTAAACCAATTCCGAGACAAATTTTGTGAGATTCTTTCTTCTCTAAACGGAAACAATGCTAATCTGGAGAAGGTAACAGACGGCACTTTTGAAACTGATTTAGAAGTCGTAGAAGCAGATCTCAGCGTCTACACAGATGATGTATCAAAAATCACACTTACAAAACCTGATGGAAGTGTTGTAGATTTAAACAATAAGGACGATAATATTTGGGTACAATCGACCAAGTCTTCTGTCGATATTAAAATTATTTCTCCGGAAGTCGGCGAATGGAAAATTGCAGTAGAAGGAAAAAAGCCGGAAGATTATAATATCAATCTTCTTCGTTACTACGACCTTTCCATGCAGATCAATACAACAGTAGATGGGAAAGACGTTACAAGCGTTGCCCCCGGGGATCGCGTGCATCTGGAAAGTTCCCTCTATTCTGCCGGAAGCCTTATCAATCCCAAAGATTTGTATGCGTTAAATAACACGGAAGCATATGCATATGTAAGCGATAATACAAGTCTGAAAAATGAAATTAAAAACAAAAATGCTGAAGAAATCTCCTCTTATCTGAAAAAGCTGGAGAATGTACAGAGTTTTGCTCTTGGTGTAACTGATTCTACATTTACTGCGGATATTCCAATTACCAATGCAGGAGCAAACCTGATTAGCGTATTTGTAAACTCTGGCAACTTTTATTGCTATGAAGAAGTACTGATTTCAGGAGACGGCTCCATTTTTGCATTGGACGAACCAGAAACGATTTATGTCAGCAATGGCTATTCCTCTGAAATCTCTTCATTCTCGGATAAATATTGTAACTCTGATGTTGATGTCACAATGAAAAATGATTATGACACTAACATCTTGCAGGGCGAATTTGCGAACAATACTTTGAAGTTAAATGGTTTGCAACCCGGTGAAACAACGTTAAATTTCACTTTTACTACAAAAGATGGTGCCTCTTCTTTTGATCTGGCAGTACCTGTAGTGGTATCCAATTCGGAACCTGTTGCAAAATTCGACGGAAAAACGTACAGTGTCACCGCTGGAAAAACAATTACTGCCAAAGATTTTGCAAAGCAAGTCAGCGACTATGAAAATGACCCAATCACAATTTCACTCTCCGGTGTTTCTGATGATTCCATTGCAGATGCAAGTTTTGACAATGATACCTTGAAAATAAAAGGGCTGTCTGCTGGCAAAACAGATGTGATCTTAGATGTATCTGACGGCAACAATATTGTTCAGGCAACGATTCATGTTAAAGTAGAGCGACCGCTCGTCTTGAGAATCCTGCCTTTTATCGCAGGTTTGCTTGGTTTAGGTGCAATCGGTGCGATAATCGCTCTCCTTCGCAAAAAAAGCCGGAGATTCCATAATGCACTCTATGAATTCCGTGCAGTTCGAAATGCAGATGGAAATGAAATCATCTCGCCGATTGCATTGGATATGCAGAGCGACTTGGCAAAAGTTGTGGAACAGGAAAATGTACATTGCAGCGACAGCAACTTTATGATGCTGAAACAGCTACAGTCCATCTTGTTTGTTGGCACACATAAATTGAATCAGCCGGAAACAATTACGCTAAAAAAAGACAATTGCGTCGCAATGGAATATATGGACGATTACGCTCCTGCTCCAATGGAATATTACTTTGGCACTTCGAAAAAAGCAGTTGCTTGCTCTACAGACGGTACAAAGAGATATTTCCGTATTGACATTCGCTGCGATGCATCTTCGGAAAATCCGGACTACACGATTACTTTTTACGTGAAAATGGACATGTAACAACATGATATAGTGTGCAAAGGAGCAGCCAAAATGAAAATTAATTGCATTGATGCGGAAGATTTTCTAAAAGATATTTACATTCTTCCGCAAAATGGTGAGGCAAGAAATATGACTACACCCAAGTATCCTCGGCTCAGCACAACTACTAACCGTTATCTGTGGTTTGATAGTCTTTTTGACAATGAAGAAGCAAGTGCTTTTTTAGGAATCAAGAAATGGATATGTAGACAGCTTCCAGACAGAAAGAGTACCTCTGCTGTGCGACATTTTTCTTTGCCTAGTCAATTTCAGCTTGAGTCATTCCCTTTTACGAATTGGGCAGAAAACGTATTTGACAATATTCGTTCCAATTTGGAAGATGTTCGGCAAAACGATCCTCATCAAGCGGAGTCTCTTTTAGAAAATATTTCAAAAGGGATTTTCACCTTTATGTTAAACTTTGAATTTGCAGCAAAGTCTGATTTGATGCAGGAGCGGGAAAAATTCTACGCGAAGTTCACTTCAATTCAAAGTAAAAGTAATCGCAGTATGTTTCTTCCAATCAAGATGGAAGATTATCTTGCTTTCAACCGATATGCCAGTTCTGTTATATGGGCTGATTGGAAAATTGCTGTATGGGATCAGATGATATCCGAGCTGAGAAAAACAAATGATTTGCTTATGAATCTGAACATATAGCATGTTACCAATAATACAATGAAAACAATTGTATTGCAATAGAATATATAGATGATTACGCATCGGCTCAAAGTGGCTTACATTATCATTCTGTGTGAAACGAAAGCTACTCACATGCTAGTGTAACATCATCTTTATAGATAAACAATTTTAATTCAAAGGAGTGATCAATCATGGCAATCTATCCCGACGCAAGCTGGACCCATACTGAAGACACTATTGGAAAATACTTCAATGCTGTCAAGTATAGCGAAGGCGGCTCCATTTGGGAAGAAGTTGCAAAAGCCGAAGTCAACGACGAACCGACGCTCATTGTTGGTATAGGCGGCTTAGCAAACTCGACTGTCAATCAGATCAAAGAAAAGTACATCAGACGAATCAACGATCCACAAAAGAAAATCCATTTTATGGCGATCGATACCTGTCGCAGTGATTTGGCCAAATTAAACTATTTAAGTGATAGTGAAAAGTTCTTTTTCGATCCGCCTGCGTCGGATCCATACATTAATCTAATAGATACTGTACTTACTGAATCTAACAACAAACCACAAATTAAGTGGTGCGATCCGAATTTGAGTACGAGCATTCAATTCAATGGAAATGGTGCAGATCGAACTCGTCAAGCAGGCAGACTTTACCTGTCCATCCGGAAATGTTACAATGATATTTTAAATAAAATAGATGACATTTTCAAATATTTTAATAATAAATTTAATGGTACTCATGTGCGAGTTATTTTAATCGCTGGTGTTTGCTCGGGTACGGGAAGCGGTTGTATTATCGATATTTCCTATCTAATCAATGAGGTAGCCAAAAATGTCATTGGGGGCTTGTGGCAAAGCAATATCAGTGCTTTCATTTATGGTCCTATTCCTTCTTTCAAAGATCCAAAAGATTTGCCAAGTTGGGAACGTTCGTGCAGACATTTTATTGCCACAATGAAGGAAGTCAATAATTTCATGTCAAAGGATACTGGAAATCAGTATGTTTTCCAGCATGAAAACGGAACTGCTTCTTCTAATGATCGTATTTTCGATTCCTGCACTATTGTACAAGGATATACAGATGATGCGGGAGTAGTTTTAAACGATGAACAAGTTCAGAAGAGCTTGGAAGATTATGTCATTGCGTCTTTGTCTAAAACAAATATTGAAGGTAAAAATTATGTTTCTATCAGCTCTGCAATTGATGGTAATATCAATACAACGAATGAGGTTTCTTACAAGCAGGTAAAGGGCGACAATCCAAATCTTCCTACCGACACTGGTTATTTCTATCGTGCTGTAGGATTTAAAACGATACATTATCCAATTCAGGAAATCGTAACACTGCTTTGTGACAGTGCATTGCGGGCGTTGGAAGACCTATATACAAATGCAGATAGAATTGATGCAGAAGATTACCTGAAAGATCTGGGGCTTTTGCCGAAGGGAAACCCAACTGGTGCTACCCCCAAGTATTCACGTCTTGATACCACTGCAAACCGCTATCAGTGGTTCGATCAGTTCTTCTCGAATTATGAACGAACTGCATATACAATGATCACAAAAAAAGTGCAAAGTTTACTTCCCGATCGTAAAAGTGCAAGTGCAGTGAAGAATTATGCAATGTCTGTATCTGCTGAACTTTATCCTTTTTCCGGAAATTGGGCAGAAAATATTGCAGACACTGTTTATAGTAATCTGGTTGATGTCTTGAAAAAAAATCCGTATCAGGCGAAATTCCTTCTGCAGGATATTCTGCATAGTACAAATAAGGGCATCTTCCTCTGGATGTTGAATCAGGGAACAGCTGCAAAGAGTGACTTGCAGAAAATCAGAGATGCAAGCAATCAGGTATGCAGTGAAATTAAAAACAATATTGGTTTCTTGGGAATATCTTCTGATAATTACAACAGATTCCGCAGTGCTGCATTTCAGGTTGCATGGGCAGATTGGAGAATCGCTGTATGGGATCGGATGATTAAGGAATTCAAGGAAGCTTATGAGATACTGAATAACAAAGACAGCACATTATTTAACTCCCTGGTTGTCCTTCTCCGCTCTATTTCAGAAATTGTGGGAAAAGACAGCAGCAGCATGTTGACACACGATTTCAAAAGCCAGGGCAATAAGACAAACTACCAACCGATATTCCATTTCACTGAACAAGCTGGTGATCAGCCACAAATGAGCACTCGTCTGCAGGACTTGATTCAGTACACCTTGAAGTGGGTTGATCCAAGCAACAACAAGACGTTTGTAGACTCTCTTGGTGACAAATTGATGGCTCAGTTGCTGGCTGTCGAAAACATCGAAAAATTGAACACCAGCGATCAAACCCAATTTATGTTGGCGATTCAAGAGGTGAAAAAAGTTATCAGTGAACTTTTGGATGACAGTATTCAGAAGATCGTTACAAACATTTTGATTGTTTTCTATTCCACCAAGGAATATAACCCGGATCTCACAAATTCTATTCCAGTAGCAAATGTTCTGAATATGCTGAATGATCCTAAATATATAAATCCAACTATTGCCGAAAACATCAATTATTCTGGTATGGAAACAGATTTCCAATCAAATTATCATATTAACCCTTTTCAGGTCGCTGCAGATGCAATTTACAAAGAGATGTGCAGTGCTACTGTTTGTGCTTCTTTGACCGGTGCTGGTGTAAATCCTGCCCTCTTTAAAGACTATCAGCTCTTCTCTCTTATGAATGATAAACTGATGGTTCCTTACATTACAGATAAGATCATACAAAAGATCCAAGCTAAATTTCCTTATGCACAGATTAATACTGCTGACAGCAATTACACCTATGTTCATGTCTATGCAGGTGTTCCTCTGTATGCTTTTAAGGGCATGGCAGAATACCAAACAGATTATGCTATGGACACAACAGAAAAAGGTCTGCACATGAGCATGAGTCGTGACGATCTGATTCCGTGGGAATCGTTCCCGCCAATGGTCAATGACCTTGCGTTAAAAGTTATCAAAGCAAATGGCAATGAATACATGAATGATCCTGCTTATCAAAAGGAAATAAGCATTCTGCAAGAGGTAACAAATGACGCAAATGCTGTCGATCGGTTTGGTTTCTTCGAGGGGAAAATTGACCCCACCAACTCCCACAACAATTATTATGAAATGCATTATCTCTTTGACTACGATGTTGTAAATGACGCTGTTGTTCAGAAAGTTCTTGCAACATACAAGGCGGATATTGCTAATGCAGTCAACACAATTAGTGCTAACAGTATTCCAATTACAGAAAATGACCCTGTTGCATACTGCACGTCACAAATTGCAGAAAAGCTGAAAACGACAATTTATGATTACCTTCAGAATGCAGGAATCAAATTTGCTTCCCGTGACGTAAAACCTCTGAATTCAGGATTTGTAACAAGCGACATATCTTATTCTTACGAAAAAGTGGCTACTAGTGCGAATAACGGTTTCGGCGGTTTCTATCGTACTCTGCGTTGCAGCAGCAAGGCACGTGAAGACATGAAGAAAATTCGTTTGATATGCGAAAAGATTCAGGAGCAGATGGATGCCGTTTTGAAAGAAACTGTACCGAATATGACAGCTGATCTTCTCAAGGCATTCTGGAGAAACAAAGAGCAAAAGGAAATTCGGACTTTCCTAAAGGCATTGGGACAGAATCTTATTCAAATTCAGGTAAGCAGTCTGCAAATTGTGGTTACGAACTCACTAACTGGAAAAGTCTATCCGTTTGCAACTAACCGTGGATTTGAAGTTCAATATCTCCTTTACAGCGTATATGCTGGGTGGTTTACACAGGAGTACCGGACAAATGACACATTCAGAAATACTTTGGATGCGGCGTTAAAAAGCTTCGAAGCCAACCCGGAATTTAATGAAAACTTGATTATTGTCAAAGCAGGAGAGACTTATCATAATAACACTGACCTGCAGGATATGCTGAAAAAGTGTGGCATTATTGCTGGAGATGCATCACCGGCAAAGAAAATCAGTGACACTTATAATATCTCCAATGAAGTAAGATCTGCATTCTTCGATTATAACGACAAAAAGACATTGGAAGAGAACGAAACGATTGACCCGCTGTTTGTCAATGTACATTTGGGTGATTCGACAAACTTCATGTCTGATACACACGTTACAAAGGCAATTGTCAGAAATTTAATTGCATTTTACAACTATGTAGATGATATTATTAAAAATGCAAAGCTTGCTGTACCTGCTAACAGCTAACAAAAAGCAATTTATATCAATTGTTGCATAACAACATAAATGCCGGGAAACCGGCATTTATGTTATATGTAACAAATATGAAGATATAATTTTCGCAGAAAGGGGTGTCAGTACATGCCAAAAGATATTAATCCGGCTGAGATCATGCTGAATAATCTAACTGAAAAATCCGAGTCATTGACCGGACACAATCCATTAGATATTAGAAAAGACTCTAATTATTTCGTTTTTGATTTCACCGAAGACAAGGATGTTAATGAACGATTAAAACTTCGGGTTAGTACAGATCATGTCAAAACAGATTTGTCTGCTATTGATCAAATTGTTTTTTCTATGGGAATAAAAATCAATATCGGTATCATTACAAATAATACCGATACAGTAAAACAAGTTGTTGAAAGACTCACAAAAAAAGGAAAACAATTTCACGAAGAAAACGGACATTACTTTTCTGGTTTTTGTACTTTAACTATTTTTCTCATTCAAATTGGAGAAGTGTCTGCTGTAATACACCAAGGAAAGGCCGTCATTCAGCTTGTCAATGATAATTGTTCTATCCACTCACCTAAAACAACAATGGTCGGTGTCAGAAAGCCTATGAATGATCCCATTGCAAAAACAGTAGATGAAATTTTATTCTGGCTAATCAACACAAGAGAAAATCCTGTTAATTTTCGAGATGCAAATGGTATAACCCATAGCAATTTCTTTATTCCTGCCAAAGGACATTTTACTCAAATTAAAGTACTAATGAATGCATACACAGAGTTTTCCATTTTATCAACGCTAAACAAAGAATTTAAAACTACACAAGCAGAAGAATTCGATCTTAAAGAAGATCCTGAACGAACAAGTCTTCAAAAGGAAGCTTATTTTGAGAAGTTGCACCTGCAGGAAACGCAATTAAACACGTTTTTAAATGAATGCAAAAAGTTTGTTCCTGTTAAATATCAAAGAAAAGAGGAACGACAATTTGTAAAAAAAGGTTTTTTCCGTCGTTCAAAAGAAAAAAAAATATCTACTGTAGTACTTAACGAAGATGGTGAAAAATTAAAAAGTATTATTGTAGCACACGCTTTAAAGTCAATTCCAATAAGTGATATTTATCATTATATTTTTAACACACTCTCTGCTGTATACATCCATGTAGATAGCATTCATGATGATCAATGGAGAACTTTGTATCAATATACAGCATCGTGCATTGATTCGTTCTTTAAAAATGCTTCTTATATTGGAACTGCATACAAAGAAAATTTAGATTTCGAAGAAATGAAAACACAATACAAGAATTTTATAGAAAAATATAAGTTCTTTGACCAAAGCATCTCTGCTCAACTTTTATATTGGTCAGGAATTCATAGTATTCCGTATGGTGGAGTTGCCCCTCTTAACACAACTACTCCATTCTTATCGAAAAAGCTGGAGTATGATTTTCCGGAAATCGAATTCAATGCTGCTATTGAAAACATGACAAATGATAAACTCACCCCCAGTAATCCTCTTGCAACCGGTGGACTTGCTTTCTATGATGCACTTCCATCTCAACATGCTAGTGTTGTTATGAACGAAAAAGAATTTTTTGTTATGAAGCATGAAATTACACTAGAAGAAGGAGATGTATAACTATGAGTGCTGATTCCAGCCCATTTGACAGCAACCCCTTTGGAAATAATCCTTTTGGAAGCGATCCTTTTGGAAACACTTCATTTGACAACAATCCTTTCAACAACGGCACTTCTTTAGAAGAATCCCCTACTTCTGGATATCGACTGCACATTTCTTCCAAAAAAATTATAGCTGCAATGATTGGCGGTTCTGTGGGAATGATCATCAACAAAATCTTGTTGTCAACATTACTAGACAAGATGTGGAATCCCTTGCTGATTGCCCTATGCTTTTTGATAGAAGCCATTTTCATTTGCATTCCCATTTTTGTTGTGTCCAGTTTACTTGCACCTGATCACTACCTTTTTACCAAAAAGAACGCAAATAAAGATAAGCTTCGCCTATTTTTCCCGCTTGCATTCGTTGTGATTTTTCTTTTTAGCGGTCTGTTTGAATTTCTTTATGAATTATCCTCGAATTCTCCGCAAAAATCTACTTCGTACATCTTTGCACTAGATGTTTCTGACAGCATGGAAGGTACCGATGAACAGCACCAATTAGGTCAAGCAATGTCTAAAATGGTAGAAAACATGGAAGACGGAGATATTTATTCTGTTTATACTTTTGGTAATGATGTCAAACAAATCAGCGAACCTCATAAAAAATCGGATGCTGATTTATCTATTGACTGGGATCAAGCATATTCTGGAAGCACAGCATTGTTCACAACTTTGAGCACAATATTAGATGCAACAGAAGACACTGAAACATATGGAAAGAGTCCACGTGTCATTGTCATCACCGATGGTTATCCTACTGATGACGGCTTAATCTTTCACAAGCTGAATAAATATTGCAAAAAGCTATCCAAAAAACATATCAATGTGTTTACAATTGGTGTTGCTGGTGCTAATACAGATTTTTTAAGCGAACTTGCTTCAAAAACTGGTGGTGTTTCTTATTACACAAATGATATGTCTTCTTTGGGGGATATATTTACAACAGCAATTCACTCAAATACTACTAGTGCCAGAACATTGCTTTCTTATCGTTCCTATACCAAACATAATACGTTGCTTGCATTTTTGCACATTCTATTTGTCTTTGTGATTGGACTTTTCTTTCTTCCGACGATTTATTTTGCAAACTGCATAGAAGAAGATTTGACTTATATTGGATTGGTAAAAGGTATCACTGCTCTCGCCGGAGCGGTTTTATTGGAAATTTTGCTGCAGAATACTGGGTTGCCGAGTTTCATGATTCTTTTGATATTCGGAATCTTAACAGGCTTTTCTATACTTCACACATGGGAAAGACCAAAAGAGTCCAATAATTCTTCTTATAGTCAATCGTTTACGACACAAGTTGGAAATTCTGAACCTATCTCAGAAGATTACAGCCATGCATTCGGACAATCCAGACCAGACCATTCCCAAAATAATCAAGGCACTCATGCTTTTAGATGAATCGAGGTGAAATGTGCAAATGGAATACTTTTCTGCAAATGGAAAATTAAAATTTCAAAATCAATTGAACAACGAAAAGATTACAATAGAAAATCTTACCCTTGACAATGGAAAGACAGACAAATATATATCTGGATTCGAATTCAACTTTGCAACACAAAAAGCTGGTTATTACCGAGTCACTTATAACAATGAAACAATTACGTTTTACCACGGAACAAAATACACAATTAAGGTGAGGGAAACACAAGAAGGAGAAGCACTTGTTTTTCAAATTGACACACCAATAAGAATTCCTGCAAATCGGCTTTATGTACAAATAGAAGACTACAGCTTCCCTTTCTACTTTCCTGAAATAAAGGAAGGTACATCAAAATTTGCAATCAAAAAGCCGTCCTGTAAGTATACTCTCCTAGTGGAAAACGGGAGTATGCTTGGGATTATCTTACAACAAAATTAAAAAGGAGGAAATTATGTCATTACCATATGATGCGTATTGTCCGGAATGCGGCGAAAAAATTAATCATTATCGTTTTTCGCTGGTAAATCTTTTTCGATCCAGTGATGCAAACAGTGATTCAGACTTTATGAAACTGTTCAATTTTGATCATGTTCAGTTGACAACAGAAGATTCGGAAGAAAATGCAGACGAGAAAAAAGAAGAAATACTTCATCAGTTGTATAACCACATTGTTTCTGCAATGGATAATAAAAATGCAATAGTCCAACTGGCTTTTTCTATGGAAAATGCAATTCCAAATGGAACAACTATTATCAATCTGCAGGAATTGTATGGCTTTGCAAACATGCTTCCGCAAACACAATTTTCATGGCTTTACCCTACAGATGAAGAATTTGATAAAGCATGGAAAGAATACACCACCATTTACAATTTTATGCAGGATAATTTCAGCATTTGTCAAATTTGCCTTCCGCCAAAATGCAGGCAAATACAATCCAAAGATTATCTAATAAAATTGCTTATTCCCGGAAATGAACAAAATCGAATTGTTCGTATTTGTGATAAGTGTGGTGAACATGTCGATCCTTATCTGAACATCTATCCGCAAAAAATCATCTCCTTTGCAGGAACGCCTGCAACAGGTAAATCTGCTATGCTTGCCTCCTTCTACAAGCATTTGTATGATTTGCATATCGCTGGACAGCTTCAGGTTGCATTTGATTGGGATTCTCCGAATTATGAAATTTATACGGAAGCAAGAAAAAAATTGACAAGAAGATGGCTCCGGGAAAAACAGCGGTAGGAGAAAGCCCTTCATTAACAGTCAGATTAAGTCATACCGATAATGAAGATTGGACAATATATACATTTGTAGATTCTCCGGGAGAATTATTTACCGGCAACAATCCAAACGCAAATTTTAAACGAAGAACAATCATCGCAGAAAGTGATGTCCTTTTGGTTTTATTTTCTTCCGAACAACTTTTCCCACAGATAACAAAAAGCAGCGAAAACAACGATGTACAAGCTGACGCTCGTGCACTGGACAGTTTCACAAACTTGTATCAAAAAGTACTCGTTCACAGAAAAAAAGTTGACCCCATCCATAAAATCATTGTCATTTCAAAAGCAGATCAAATATTTAATGAAAGCGATTTATTACATTCTCAAATGCTCAATGGAACATCCTATATGCTTCCCACAACGTTGGATCTTACAATGATTCACAAGCCTATGTTGGAAGAAGATTACAAGAATCTCTGCGATCAATTAAATATTCGGCTTGCTTTTCAAATTGAAGGTGCCGGACTAAAGTGCGATTCTTTTGCTGCTGTTAGCTGTCTAATGAAAAAGTTTTTACTTACAATAAATAAATTTAGTATTGATAATGCTATGTCTTGCCTGTATAATTTTGCGTTTACCAACAATGACTTGAAAAATATTTCCGCATGCTTAGTATCCCCATTTGGGTTTGCAGCACTTCATGATTTCAATTGTGCTGAAACTGAAGAGGGAAATCATAAAAAAGAGCAATTACGCCAAATGATTCAAGACTATTACCCGCAATATCTTGAAATAGAATCCCCCACAGAAGAGCAATTTCAAACTGCCTGCGAAAAGGCCTATCTGTATAAACATACTGCTGATTCCCCAAAGGGTGTATATCACTGTCTGTTCCATATTCTATACAGCACGGGCTTTTTAGTAAAACCGTATGTGTATTCGAAGGAACAAGCAGAAAAAGAAAACGAACTTCTCAAGGAGCGATTGAGTGCTGCCAGAAAAGCTATACAGGGCAAAGAGAAAATCAAAAAAGATTATCTGGATTCTATAAAATGGACAGACATCGTAACAAAAGGAAAATGGATACATAAAGCGGATTACGATAGAACTTTAAGAAAGTGCATCGGACAATTTGAAATCCAGCAAAAAAATAAAGAAGAAGAAATCGCAGATCTCACAGAAAAGTATAACGAATACTTTGGATATATCATATAAACGAAAGGATGTGAAAAAATGGATCTCAATTCTTACAATTATCTCGAATACGGAGATAATAATACAACAGCCAGCGGTTCTATTGGCAGCTGCGAGCGTTTTTTGATGGGAGAAAATCTGGAACATTTTCATATTCCCTCTTACTATGCAGAAGCGAAATATGATGATGTCATCGCGTACATTCCCAAAAAAAGCGAGTGTATCTGGTATTGGGTAAAACGAAATGGGAACCGAAATGCAGCCATTCTTTCCTGCTATTATAGCCCAAACAAGGGAAAAGGACAAGCAGCAGAAAACTGCAACCAATTTTTCCATTTCAATTTTCACAACAATACTGCTTCCTTATCCCTAAATCATGCAAATATACCAGCGGTTTCTATTGATGTTTATCGGAAAATGCTCCAATTCCTCCTTGATTTCGGTATAGACTGCACATTAAGAATCATTCCGGCAAGTGTCGATCCAACATACTGTCTTTTAATCATGGCAAATATTCTCAACACTTTGCCGGCATGCATAGCTGATAAAATTTCCTATACTATTCATGCATCCGCAAAAACCACATCTACATTTTCTTTTCTTGCAGAAGAAGAATGGAAAAACAGCCAACAAAAAATCGATTGCAGAACGCTAAAGACAGAACCGAAAAACAGTTATATAGAATATCTGACTTGCTGTATCCAAAATCATCAGAAATGCAACTCATATGAATCTATTGTAAATCCAGAAACAAATCCCCCTCTCACCTTATATCAGCTGTTATATCAGCTGTTTGAAGAAAAAAGGCAGTCTGTCAGCAGCAAAATTATAAAAAATTATGCGAAATACATTCGCATGGAGGAATATAACAGACAATTAGCTACTATTCCGGCAGAATATGCTTCTGCTGCACAAAATACAATTCTTCCCAAGCCAAATTCTCAAAGAGTTACTTTTTCTCACGAAAGTCCCCAAAAATTTAATTCCCCAGTTGCTGTAAATTATCGTGATATTCGCCATCCGAATGCTGGATGCTATATTCCAAAAGGGTTGGAACCTGATGAAGAACCAGAACCTACTTGGGAAACTGCTCCAGAACCTGTATTAAAGTCTATACAAGATTTGCCTCACCCGCCTACGCCACAGCATGTATATACTCCCGGCCCATTTCAAAATACCGATTTTGTACAAACGGAATCAGACAATAAAAAACACTCTAAGAGCAGGAGAAAATTCTTTGGAAAAAAAGCATCTTCCCAATCTGAGAACATTCCAAATAGCAACAGTGCTCCTCAGCAGGAAAATAAAAAGAAAAACTTTCTCAAAAAAATCCTGCCGCTTTCCGTTTGTGGCATCTTAGTTTTGGGGGCAGTCACTGGCTTTGGTGTAAAAATCATCTTAGATAAAGACAGTTCTGAAGACACATCTCAGCAAAATTCCGCAGAAGCAGCAGACGATGAAACCGCTGCGGAAGAAACAACAACACTCAATTATGAATCCATTGCCGAAACAACAGAACCGGTATATGTGCAGGAAGCCACAACAGAAGAAAGCGCAGAAGCCACTACTACTGCATCGGAAACTACAACAGAAGTTACTTCTACTGAAACAGAAACATCTTCTACAGTAGAAACAGAAGTTTCAAAATCTGACAATATAGAAGACTATACTGAGAGAATCACAGAAATGGCGAATGATCTCGACAATGAAAGCCGTCGAAATTCTATTAAGTGTTCTGAAAAGGAGTTACAGAACATTGTCAATGATAAAGGCAGTGAGCAGCGAGAAATTTCGGCTTCTGAAACGTATAATCTCTTTGATCGTGCCAAAAATTATCAAGCAGAAGAATTAACAAATTTGTCTGTTTACTGGGAAAATAATGTTTATGATGTAGTTTATGAATACAATGCAACTGTAAAGGGCTACTGTTTTCTGCTAAAAGAGAACCAGAATATCGCTGGATACCTTTATACGTACACACCTTCCTACGGTAATAATAATGACATTTATTTTGGATTATACATTAAAAATGAAGGCAATAGTTCTGCTCCTGTATACTATCATATTTATAATTCCAATAGTTAAAAGCATTCCATGTAGAAGGAAAAATATATGTTTTCAAATAGCTTTTATTTCTTTCGTTCTGAATTTTCAGAAATCCCCTTGTGGATCAAAATTGTTCAGCTTATTTCTCTGATTGCTGTCTGGCTTATCATAAAAAAACATAGTTTCAGCCGATGGTTTTGGATTCCAATTATCCTGACTTTTCCCGTAATTGGAACTATTATTTGGATACTTTTTTCTTTTATTCCAACCAGAATAAAAAAAGAAGCACCGCTGTGGTCGGTTTCTGTCGGAAAGAAAATGATTATCTGGAGTGTGGTTCTAGGCATTCTGGGAGTCTATCTTTCAGCCGGTATAAAATATCTGACAAATATTTTGGAAGACCCATCTTCTTTTGAGGATTTTCCGGAACTTGCTAAATCCATCTCAAATGTAACGCATAAATGCACACCATTTTTCGACAGCTTCACATTATCAATGTTCGTATGGTTAGTCGGAAGCATCGTTTTGACTGGGCCATTGTTTCAGTACACAATGCACTACTTTCAAAACCAAAAATATGGTGTACGTGTAGAAATTACGCCAAAGTCTATTCAAGATTTCGATGTAGTCAAACCGGAATTTCAATTAAAGTCTTTGCTTGCAGGAAAGTTTTGCTATAAAACCTGTCCCTTTACTGTAAAAACAGAAGATGACAAAGAAATCATATTAAATCAAATTGATGTGCAGATGAACTGGATCGACAGCTTCCAAGTACTGATCAAAATTATAACTGTGCTGTTTATGAATATCATGCTATTCTCTCCATGGTTTTCAAAGTGGTATACCTGGACAGTAATTCTCATCATGAAACCATTTACATAAGTGAGGTGGAAAAAATGGCACTTGTAAAACATTGTGAAAATGAAGAACCTAAGCCATGTATAATTTGTCAAAAATTATGTGATAATACCAACTCATATAATTTCCTGCTGTCCGGTTATACAAACGGTGATGAAACAGAAGTCATCTGTCAAGACTGCTATCAATTTGGTTATGCCAACCGTCTTACAAATATGAATGTTAGCAAAATTGACAATCCATCTGGTTTTTATTTCAAGCATCGTCCAGCTTCTCGATTAGAAAAGCCCTATTTCTTTAAAAATAAAGAGAGACCTGAAATATTTGGATACTATCAATACGTAGATCCGGAATTTTCAGAATGCAGCATTTTTTCTGCATTGATTCAGCTGATTATCATTTATCCCTATCTGTTTCTTCTTCTCAAATGTTTATCTTCTGAGAATTCTACTCTTCCTTTCCTATGGAGTATAATTGCTGAGATTTTTTATGGCATACATGGTTTTAAAGCATTATTTAACTTCAAAAAAGGTTTTTTCAGTGGAATGGGTTATCCTCGTCTGATCCTGTTTGCAGTAATTTTAATCGTATGCATTCTTATTCTATGCTATAACACTAGTTATATAATCGCTTGGATTCATTCCACATAATTTTTATTTGAAAGGAGTGTGCTTTGCTTATGTCTCAGAATGATCTCATAGAAAGTCGTATTTCTATACTAGGTGGTTCCGGAACAGGAAAATCCACTTTAATTTCATGCTTACCCTACACAAATTTGTTGAAATCCGGCGTTAAAATTATAGACAATAATGGTCCTAGTCTTTCTATGATGTTGGAAAACTTTGCAAAAAAAAGCATTGAAGCAGATGGCACAATAAGTGAAACAAACATCAACATTGCAGATGCCGGAGGTCCGATCAATCTCTTACGAACATACAAAAATGCATATACCGTAAATTTCGATCGAGGTACTGCCAGCTTTGAATTCAATGAATTAACATTTCGTGTTGCCATCAATGATATTCCCTTTTATCGTTTAAAGATCTATGATTATGCTGGTGGTTTCTTAGATGCTACAATAGAAGATGACACTAAAACATCTGAAACACTTTCAAGTGCCATTAAAGCTTCAGATGTATATATGGGATTACTAGCCGCAACAGATTTAAATCAAAAGTATATTAGAAATGATGATGATTCTGTATTTATAAAGGCTCTTTCTTCTAAAACTTCTGAATTATCCATCAATATGTTCTTAAAGGTAAAATTGACACGTCGGGAATCGTTTGCATATCTCCAATGCATTACACAAATCGATGCTCCCCGACTAAACCCCAAAATGACACAAAACAACTGGAATCAGTCATTGCAAAGTCTTCAAGAAATTTTGCCAACATTGCATACTTGCAAGAACCATTGCCCCTTTGGAATTGTTCCATTGTCCTCCATTGGCAGAACTGAAATGGGCGGTGCAAATGTAAATGCCAATAATGAATTGTTGAATAGCGGTGATTCAAACCCAGATTATAACCCTATTAATCTGGATGCCGCACTTCTTTGGGCGTTATATAATTCTCTTGCGATTCACATGGAGCAAGTCATTGATTCCTATGCTTCTTTAGAAGAACCCTGTTTCTTAAAAAAATTGCTTTCTAAAAAAGCGGTAGCACAATACGAAAAAGATAAAAACGAGGTTCTTCTTCCATTACAAGTATATAAACTGCTACATGCCCAAAGAGAACACTTATTCTCTGCAATCTATGGAAAACCTGAAGAAAAGTTTGCCCTCTATAAGCAAGTGAATCAGCAGCTGATGAAAGAAGGCTTGTAAGATGATAAACTATGGAAAACATCAAATCTTTATTGGCGGAGAAAAACAAGATGTGATTGGTTTTATCTCTGCTTTTCTGGATAAAATTGAAAATGTAGAAGGCTATCAAATTCGTATTATGCTTCATGTCAACGATAATGATGACATTATCCGCACAGACGAAGAACAAATCCAAGAAGTTATGCGTTCCGGAAAATTACGAACACAATTGTCCATTCATCAAACGCTTATGAATCCTCAAACTTGTTTATTGCAAGAGCAGTTTGATCACGCAAAAGTTTTGTTAACCCTCAGTATTGCAACTAGTGAACACTATTGCGGAAAAATTGTATTCCAACATCTCAATCGGAAAAAGTCAAACGATAACGGTATTGTTCTATGGATCGATCATAAATTAGAGGATCTTCCCGGCAGTGCAGATCTATATGCCATTATCCCCCAAAAGGAACCGAAAGACAATCAAATTACTTCTCCGGCAAATGCATTTTGGTTTAGTCCATACGGATTTAACAGCAAAGGCGAACCGTTTAGTGCAGAAAACGCAAATCCATATGGCATCACAGAATTACTAAAATTACTATTGAAACTTATGGCAACTCAAAAAAAGAAATGTGCCATGTTAAAAGCTGAAACTCAATTGAAAATCATCCGTCGCTACACTGGAAAGCATCAGGCAATCTATTCCCGCCGTCTGAATAAATTGAATGACGCACGCAAGACGTATACAAATTGTGTAAAGGAATTGTATGCTGCAGAGCAAATTTTAAAAATTGCAGCAGCAATATAAATTAAAAGGAGGAAAAAATGATAGATATTCAACCATTTATTTATTCTCGGACAAAAGAAAAAGATTATCAATTTCTGCGTCGTCCTTCTGAAAACATCTGGCCTGCAAATTATCACGTAGAAAGTTGTTTCAGTGGTTTTCGGGAAGCCGGCATCACCAACGACAATAATGCTTGGTTCTTCTTTTGTGATGATTCTATTAAAGTTTGTATGCTCATGCAAAACGTAAAAGTTACTGATCGCAATGGAATGCAAATATGCGATCACATCAATCGCTCTATTTTTTCTATGGAAGGGTTCTGTTGCAATTATAATAACAGACATGAATTTTTTGTTTTAATTCCAAGCTTGATTTATTCTGTACAGAATAGTGGCACTTCCCTGTATACCAATATAATCCACGAAAAAAGCAACATTAATTTCTTAAACGATTCTTTTATTGTTGATCCTTACACCACCAGAATTAACGTTTTCAGTGGTTGTCAAAAACTGTGCCAGTTCATTTACTCCAGTTCAAAGCCCACTTCTTTTCTCTTTGGTCGAAATATCTACGCATTAAAAGAAAATCAGTCCTTTATGGCACAGTATCACTTTTCAGAAAACAATTTCATTGATCTGGTTTTTGGAAACAACACTAGTGACTCGGCCAAGAAAACATTTGGCATACCTCCTCAAAAGAAAATGATTCAGGGAAAAAAGAAAACAATACATTTGAAAGTCATTTTACATTTAGAAAAAGAAGGTTATCGCTGGCAGGTAAAGGGCGACGATGTTTGCTACCAAACCGACCTCAGACAAACGATGTCTTACAAAAATTTACAAAATGAAATCAGCGAAATTGACAACTATTTGAGCAAACAGTTAAGAATGAGGAAAATCGGAAGCTATGAATTTGAACAGGAGGAATATGTCTAATGAGTGCCATAGATGAAATGTTTTCTGTTACATTAAAGCCGCTGAATATTTCAACAAGATTTCCGGAAAATCCGACAATTCAACATTATATTGCTGAATTGAACAATGAATTTACAAAAGTCGAAGAAGCTAGAAAGCGCAATTTTTTGCGTCATCTGGATGGAACTTTAACCGGATTTTCTACAGAACAGGGATTCACATTATTACTGTGCGTTGTGGATGAAAGCTATCAAAAGTTTTTCTTTGATGGATTCCTCATTGAAAACAAGGACTTAAAAAAAGCGTGGTACTTATGCAAACCGTATTTGATTCCATTTTGCCTGACTCGTAATTTACAGTATGCAAATGAACCGGTAAAAATCACAGTAGACGAAATGAAAGCCGCTGTTTCCGAATTCAGATATCCTGAAAAATACCCTTCATTTTGCAGAGCTATCAAACGAGTTATGGAAAAAATGGAAAATACTATAGAACCATTTAATTTTGCGATTTCCGGACTTTCCAATGAATCTCTGCCGCTGCAGCTTGAGTTGTTTTCATTTCATGAGGGAATCAAAACTAGAAAAAACATGGTTAGACAGCTGACAATTTCCAAGCAGCTTCCTGCAACTTTCTGTGAAAGAACTTATATTGAAATTGGAAATGAAACTGCAGATGATTATAAGATACGACGTGCTGAACAGGAAAAAATCAAGCCTAACAATAAGAAATTAAAAGAAGAGGTCAACGGATTGACTGATGTTCGGTGTTTTCTGTATCGTGTCAACGGCAACCCTTCTTATATTGAAAAATTTTATACACAAGAGGAATCCGTTGATTTAGAAGCAGGTAAACTCTTCAAAGAAATTATGAGATTTCGAAACGAGGCAGAACAGTATCAGAATCGCAACAATGAAACCAATATCAATTCCCAAAATAAAGCACCTAAGAAACATGGAAAAAAGAAGTGATTCTCAATTAAAATAATGCATGTTTTAATCAAATGGAGAATATAAATATTATGTCACGTTATTTTTCTGATGCAGTCAACTTGCTCGGATTGCTCATTATACTTGTTATTGTTTTATGCAGTTATCTTGATGTCAATACTGTGCATGAGTTATTAAAAAAGACAATTGAGGAACTTCCTTTTGGATCATATGTAATTACCATCTACGAAATAAAAATGAATATTTACCAAACTTCTAGTGCAACAACTATTTGGGGAACAACTTTAGAAATATCAAAAGAATTATTTAAATTTGTAATAAATGGATACATATATCATTTTATTGTAAGAAATATTGTTGGAATTATTCTATATACACCTTTGAACACTAACGCTTCTCCTTATAAATTTTGGTATAGTTTAAAGGCTTCGTTACTGTGTAATATAGGGTACGTTTTGACAGCCATTCTTGCTGATGGCATTGTTCAACGAATTAGTCTCGCTCATTTTTGGAGCAACTCTAGTCATCAAAATCTTTTTAATTTTCTTCAAACTATAATCTATACACTAATTTCTACTATAGGAATTGGCGGTATGTTTTTATGGAGATAGATTGTCAAGTCAAGTGCAACACAATCA
>OHAY01000342.1_pt1 | contig 49385 bp, 50 predicted proteins | sample 1577191 | NCBI WGS metagenome assembly OHAY01 (sample SAMEA3541504, study PRJEB24748) | human gut metagenome | biome: human gut; feature: human-associated habitat; material: faeces | place: China | collected 2012 | reverse complement strand
AATGTAATTCCGGCTTCACCACGGAAGCCGTCCGTTCCAAAATATTTTCCCATCTTAGATCTTCCTTTCTAATACTTTTCTTCTATATTAAGCGCACAGCGTCTCACGCACTAATACCAATGACCAAATTGTTTTCACTAATCTATAGATATTCAGTTTTTCCTATTCTTTAATAGCCTCCCCCTCGCCAGTTATTGATCATCATCTAATCATTGTACATTCACTGAAACGCATGTAAAAAACAGAGCACTGCATGGGACTAATCCTTCAACAGATTTATCATATATTCTTCAGATTTGTTGTAGCATGATCCATATCCCGCATTTTTTCCGCTATCATCGAAATGCAGATAGCCATTACAATTCGCAGAATAGCTTGAACCGTTTCATATAAGCCACCTATTTTTGCCATTGTACATATCCGTGCTAAAATCCACCAAGGAAAGACATCAAACTCTATCGTGTGGATGCAGAGAATCCAAATCGAATTCCTTCCTATCACAGGTAGCAATCTGCTCATCAAGTGATTTTGTAATCGTATAGATACCATTAAGATAGCAATAACACAGCACACTGCTCCAACAAAATCTACCGGCCCATATGGAAAGGCACATTTCACCATATCCAGATGGCTACCGCTAAACAAGCAAAACAACAGGTACAATATCGCCACACAACAAACTAATATTCTATTCTGCTTGATTTTTTCAAGGCTAATACTATAACCCACTGTTGCAAAAAGGCTAGCCACCATTCCTTCTTGTATTGACCACGGAAGCCAGAAAAAATGGTGTAACGCTAGACTCAAAAAAGAGACTCCTATTGCGCAAGCCATAGGATACTTTGTTCTTTTATAAAGCTCTAACAGTAGCAGTGCCCAAAACAGTGCCAGCAAGAACCATATCGGACCAATCGCTGGCAATGATGTCTGCCATAGTTCTGCATGGTATCCTAGGCCAATAAAAGCTGCCCTAACCCATTTTTGTATATTCAGTATAAATACTGCCTTGTTATCCTTCAGTAGTGTCACTAAGCTCTCAAAAAATATGCTTGCAATCACTATTCCAGCGCAAGACACAAAATATGGTACCAAAAGAGTTCTCGTCTTTTTCTTCATCCAGTCTGCCAGACTTCTCTTCTTCTTTGATAAAAATCCGCTTACAAGGAAAAAAAGTGGCATATGGAAAGCATATATAAGTATTCCTATGCAGTCAGCTGTAAAGCTGTGACCTATAAGAACGCAGATAATTCCAATTGCCTTTGCAATATCAATATAGGTTGCTCTGCTCTGCTCTGCTCTGCTCTGCTCTGCTCTGCTCTGCTCTGCTCTCAAATTATCCTCTCTTTCTTAATACATGTCAATTCTTCTTTTTTGCTATATAACATGTATATGAACCAATCATACTAAATGCAATAATTATACTAATCTCTGTAATCAAACCAATCCACGAGTGAATTTGCAATTTATTCCATATTAAGCCTACATACATTCTTATTGGATAGTGTATTAAAAATAAATACATGGACATATCTCCAAGTTTTACCATGACAGGTTTTTCAAAAAATGAAACTATTCTTCCCTTTGAATTCACTAATACAATTATAATTATCGCACATATAATTATATCAATAATATAACAAACCACTGGGACATAAGTATATGTTCTATTTCTAATTAATATCCATAAAATAGATAACAATACCATAACATATGGAACAAATTTATTTTTTATTTTTGTATTATTTTCAAGATTTGTATACATAGCTATTAACATTCCGAATACCACATAAAATATTCTTCTATATGGCGATCCATAACATAAATCATCAAAAAATGTATTATTATCTATTTTTATAAACATCACTGTTACTATTACATATGTAATCAAAACAAAAATCATTTTTTTGATAAGTTTCTTTTTTGAGCATGGCTTTCTTGTTAATATTAACATAATAATAGGACTTAATATATATATGCAAAAAAGTGTTGATAAAAACCAACTTACCGAATTAAATGAATGACTAAATACTTTTAATCCTATAGCTGATTGAACTAGAAATATACATGGAATACTTTCTATTACAATTTTTAATAATGCGTCTTGGAAGTCCCCCCCCCACGCAGTTATATTCATATATATATAATATGGAATTGTACTTGCCATTGAAATCAAATATAAAATATAAATTTTTTTTACATGTTTCTTAGCAAACATTATACAATCCTTAACACCATTAATCATCGGAGAATTTGATTTTTTCTGATAGCTAAGCATCATTCCAAAACCTGATAACATGAAAAAATAATCTACTCCCAAAGTGGCATTATGGATGTATGTTTTATAAAATAATCCAATTTTTTCATACTCTCCTATAAATTCTAAATGAGATATTATAATCACCATTATTGCCATAAACCTAAATCCAGTTAATGCATCAATTTTTCCACTTCTTTTACAATTATTCATTTATAACCTTTCCTATAATTCAAAAATCTGTTAATCAATTTAAAATCGCCAAGTAATCTGTTGTTTTAAAATTTTATTGTTAGATCCAATAATTATATTTCTATCCATATATTTTTTACTAATTGTTGTACCCGCTGCCACTATAGATTCTCCTTCTATACTACTTCCTTTTAGAATAGTACATCTACATCCAATCCAAACATTCTTTCCGATATATATAGGTTTGGGTTCATTTAATTGTTTTTCCAGATTCTTAATACTATATACTTTGTGAAAATCTGTATCCATAAAAAGGCAGTCCCATGAAATTAAATTTTCCTCGCCAAACTCAATTTTTTTATGGCAAATAATATCTGCATTAGCCGTAAAATGTACATTGTTTCCAAACACTAAATGCCCTTTATTAGAGATTCTTGAACCTGCTCCTATATCGATAGTTCCATTTAAAACAATCTCTCCTTGATTATCCCAGATAGTCTTTTTTTCTCTTACATCTATCGTTCCCACATCAGAAAAACCAATTCTCATTTTAGTTCCAGGACATATATCTTTTAATACAATGCTTCCACCCAATTTTTTTATTTTAACATTTCGTGAAGCAATTATATAATGATGCATTACCCCCCCCCAGCCAAAATGAGGGCACTGAAAAAGTAGATAATACCGTCTATATTTGGTACAATGTATCTATCAAATATAGGCGGTGTTTTTATGATCGAACAACAGCAGAAATTGGTGCTAAGTCCATACATGGAAATATATGAATTGGTAATCCCGAAAGATAATCTTCTCCGACAGATAAAAGAATTGGTTGATTTTAGCTTTATTTATGATGAATTGCTTGCTAATTATTGTCTAGATAACGGACGAAATGCAGTTCCACCTATCCGAATGTTTAAATATCTGCTTTTAAAATCAATTTATGATTTATCAGATGTTGATGTGGTTGAACGTTCTAAATACGATATGTCTTTTAAATATTTTTTGGATATGGCTCCAGAAGATGAAGTTATAAATCCAAGTTCATTGACAAAATTTCGGAAGCTGCGTTTAAAGGATATGAATCTTTTGGATATGCTGATTGCCAAAACAGTTCAGTTAGCATTAGAAAAAGGAATTATTAAGTCAAAATCCATTATTGTGGATGCTACGCATACAAAATCAAGATACAATCAAAAGACACCACGTCAAGTACTCCAGGAACAATCAAAAAATCTGCGCCGTAGCATCTATGAGATTGATGAAACAATGAAAGAAAAATTTCCTGATAAAAACACAGAGGATTCTTTAGAAAAAGAACTAAAATACTGTAAACAGCTTATTGATGTTGTAAAAGGAAATGAAGAAATTTGCAGTTATCCAAAAGTGCAGGAAAAATTAAATCTACTAGAAGAATCTGTCACTGATGACATGGAACATTTAGAAATTTCAAAGGATGAAGATGCAAAAACTGGTCATAAGACAGCCGACACTTCATTCTTTGGATATAAAACACACATAGCAATGACAGAAGAACGGATCATCACAGCTGCCACAATCACCAGCGGCGAAAAAACAGATGGCAAAGAACTGCCAAAACTTATACAAAAAAGTAAAGCTGCAGGGATACAGATTGAATCAGTCATTGGAGATATGGCTTATTCTGAAAAGAAAAATATCGAGGCAGCAAAAGAAGGTGGTTATGAACTGATAGCAAAATTAAATCCAGTTATTACACAAGGTAACCGAAGAAAGGAAGATGAGTTTGAATTTAATAAAGATGCCGGAATGTATCAGTGTAAAGCAGGACATTTAGCCATTCATAAATATTTCGATAAAAGGAAAAAAGATAAAAAAAACAAAAACCCACGTATGGTCTATTTTTTTGATATTGAAAAATGTAAATGTTGTCCGTATCGTGATGGCTGTTACAAAGAAGGAGCCAAAAAGAAAACATACACAGAAACAATCATTTGCGATTCCCACAGTGAACAGTTTAAATTTCAGGAAACTGAGCATTTCAAAGAAAAAATGCGGGAACGCTATAAAATAGAAGCTAAGAATAGCGAACTAAAACATCGGCATGGTTATGACGTAGCGTCATCATCAGGTCTTATTTGTATGGAAATGCAAGGAGCAATGACGATCTTTGCAGTAAATCTTAAGAGAATAATTAAATTAATGAATGAAAAATAAGAACTTTCTCCGAAAAAACAAGCAATTTATATTTCGCCTAACAAAAAATCCACCAGAATCATAAAAATTCTGATGTTTTTTTTCTTTTTTTATTAAAGTCAAAATAAAAATGGTATATTTTTCAGTGCCCTCGCCAAAATAGTGGTAATTCATTCGTAATGAATTAACCAGTCCAATTTCTTTAATTTTCATTCGTTTTTTTCTCCCTCATTTGTAAAAATTCATTAAAAGATTTTATAATAACTTGTCTTTTGAGAATTACGCAACATACTATAACCAAAATAACTCCATATCTAATTGCCATGCTGTTATATAATAAACTCATTCCTACCATCAAAATAACCATAATAGAAAACAGTCCAAACAGTTTTTTCCAATCAATTAAATGCTTTTTAAATTTTCTCCAAATGATATGTTCCATGAATAAATAATGTCCTGCACAATATACGAAATAGCATACAAAAGTAGTATATCCAGCTGCAATATATCCGAATAATTTGATAAATATAAAATTTAAAACAATATTCAAAAATGCTCCTATCATGGAAATATACATTGTGAAATTATTGCAGTCATAATAAAATTCAACGTTGGCAAAATTAGTATATAGAAATAGAAAAACAACACTTCCCGCCACTGGCGGAATTACATATGCTGCAGAACTATATTCTCTTCCAGCTAAAATAAGAACTGCCTCTGGAGCCAACGCAATAAATATGAGCATTGGAATTAAAATAGCTACAGATAATGCCATCAATACTTTCCCGATTTTTTCAAATTCCTTTTTATCAAGACTTTGATACAGCCAAGGTGTAATAGCTTGATTAATACTACTTGTAAGTATTGTCATTAACATTCCCGCATTATAAGCTACACTATAAAACGCAACTGATGAATATGAACATAGTTTTTGAATCATAATTCTATCTGATTGATTTAGAATATATTCAGAAAAATAATGTGGAATTAATGGTAAATTAAATTTTATTGCAAAAATGCCGTATTCTTTTTTTAATTTACCATTACCATCTTTTATATTAAGAATGTAAAAAAATAATCCTATTATTATTTCAGCCAACACTACCGATGCTATTCTTGCTACATCTCTATTTTCATATGGTGTATTAAAAACAAAAATCAATCCTAATATAGGATTCAAAATAGCATAAACCAAGGCAGCACATGCTACTTGTTTATATTTGAATAAATACTGCTGCCGAACACTCCAAAAACCCATAGAAGTACTAAAAAATACTTGCAGAAACATTAAACAGGTAATTGTCGTATTCATATCCGTAAAGGCATTTATCCATTTATGTCCAATAATATAAATAAGAAATAAGAATATTGTTATAATACTAGTCGTATATTGCATTGCTAAACAATATCCTTCTTGATCATCTTTATATTTTGACAATCCTTTATTATAAACTCCCGCTCCTAATCTAAATGATGCAATGATTGATAACACATTTAACCATGAAAAATACGCAGAAACTTTTCCATATGACACTGTATCCATCATTCTAGTAAAAATAGGAACCGTAATCACAGAAATTCCTTTTTGAACCAATGTACATATCGTAATCCATAAAGCTAACTTCGCTTGTATTGGTATTTCTTTATATTTTTCTTGCAATTTTTTTATTGAAAACTTACTCTTCATGATATACCTTTCCATTTTGAATTTTTATATTAAAAAAATCACTCAAGAAAAATTTTATTTTACGTTTTATATGCATAACTCTATTATTCTTTTTGCACAACTTGATTTCATCATTGATTGTATTTTCTATAGCCTCAATATATCCATTTTTTCTATATTCATCTCTAAATATTTTTTGTTTCTCATGTCTTGGAAATGGTTCTCTAAGACTTCGTCCATCAATCATTGCTTCTTCTATCGTTCTTTCCACCAAAACTATATCTTTCTCACATGATTTAATGTAATTTACTCCTTTTTCATTAGTAGCAATAATAAGTGACGGTCTTTTACTTTCCCCCTCATATGGAATATGTACGCCAAATCCAATAAAATCTCCGATCATAATATCTCCGATACGCTTGGAATTCTTATATTGACAACTATAACATGATTCACGCAATGTAAGACCTGTTAAAAATCCTCTGAAATAATAGTTTTCATAAGCCTGTTCACTATACACAATTTTATTTTTATTCCATAAGCCAAAATAAAAATCCATCATCCACCTATTAGTTCTAAATGTCACATTATCATATGTGCTTATACCAGCATTTCTTTCAATATACTCCAATTCTTCATGAAAATACTTTTCTGGTGCTACTCCATGACATAAAATCTCTACTGTAATTAAATTAGGATTTTCTCTGTCACACACAGTATATAATCCGGCTAATTGACATGGCGTTCCGATAAATAGTACTTTTTTTCCTTCTTCTAAATATTTTTTTGCTTCCCGAAAAGATTTTCTAGTGTTACTCTGAATATATTTCGATCCCTTAAATCCCTCTATGCCTTCTAATGAATTTTCAGCTTTTATATGCGGACAAAAATCAGAATCATATTTTGTTCCAAATACGATTCCATTTAATCTCACCCAATTTTCAGCCAAAACAGCTCCTATTCCTCCTGATGCACTATCTCGCATGAATTTATCTTCTTTTCGCCATCCAGCATATACTTTTTTAGGCTCACTTAACACTGGATTTAAATTTGACGGACATAATCGTACACATTTTTTACATTCCACACATTTCTGTTCATTAATTTCTGGATGTATCTCTCCATATATATTTTCTTTCATTTTAATGCTGTCTGTAGGACATAAATTTACACATGCCCCACATCCCGTACATTTATTTTCATCACAAATAAGCATAAACTACTTCCTTTTCTATATAAATTTCCTTAAAAACTCTTCTGAAATTAATCTTTTTTCTCTAAGAATAGTCTCTGACTTCTCATAGTCAATATTTTGTTGCCTCACAAATCTGCTTTCATCTTCAATCCATCTCTCAGAAAGTAAATACATTCCCAATATTTGATGCAACCTACTATTTTGTGATGTAGACGAGTTTTCCAAAAAGCGTTTTAATACATAAAATTCCCTATGATACAATATAGAAAAAACACTAGCATGAAACGAATCAGTAACTACAATAGATGCATTTTTTATAAGCCAAATAAATTCATTTGGGCCTACCCCTTCAATTGTTTTGCAACCATCTAAACTTGCATTTTTATTTATAGGAATAACTAGACATTGCATGTTAGTTTCATTGATTATCTGCTTAACATAATTACCATAATCACATCTATCTCCTACAAAATAACATAATATATAATCTTCTTTTGTATTCCACTCATTTTGAATCACTGCTCTATCAGATAATTCATCCCACTCTGTATATGTTAATAGCATTGTTGGATCCAAAACCACCTGAACAGGTACTGGACTTATATCTTTTAGTAATTCTGCTGCCTTTTCTTCTCTAACACTTACTGCACAATAACTTTTCAACAGCTTCTTGTATTTATGTTGAATCTTTACAGATAGATTATTGACACCTATACTTGGAGCATATGCTATTTTTTTTATTTCTCCAGATGTGACAAAATCTAACATCATTGCCCCTTGAAAATAATTAGGGTTCCAAACTTGATCACTTCCTGTAATAAATGCAGCATATTCTTTTTTTACTCTTTCCCATTCTGATTTTCCATATGAATTGAATTTAGGAATTTCATCTACAAATTCCTTAAACAATTCTATTTTTTTATCGTCTTCTGTATTTGGGTTAGAATTTTTTTTTAAAATAATATTATTTAATTTACATCTTATTCGATCCAATACTATAGAAGGATGAAAAAAATAATTAACATTCTTTTTTATATCACCTTTGATTGTCGCTGTATACCCCATCAAATTAAGTTTCTTTACTAATGCATATGCCTGTAAATTTGTCCCATAATTTGTTCCGCCATACCAAGTAACAACACATACTTTTTTTCCCATAATTAACTCCATTCATAAATAAGACATTAATAAATCAATGTCTAACTATTTATTGCACAACTTGTCATTCCTTTATGATAACCTACCTCAAAAATTGCCCATAGTATCGGACATAACATACATGTCGTATTCCAATAACAAATTAATGAAATTGATGTCAAAAATAAATAAACTAAAAATCCTAAAAGCTGTGTTCCCTTTGTATATTGCTTAATTTTGAAAAGTTTTACAACAATATAAGTAAATCGTAATAACATCATTCCATATATTATAAATGCCCAAATTCCTATTTGCCCTACTATTCCTACAAAACCATCATCATTAAAATAAAAAATTCCAGATTGTGTAATTGCGTTATCTCCCGTGGTCTGGAAGCCCAATCCAAACAATGGATTTCTTTTGAATGCCTCCCAAAACACAGCCATTCCTCTTAATCTAATTAAACCTGTAGCTCCTTTTTCATATGATTCACTACTGTCTAATACTGAACTCAAAAATCCCCCTATTACATTCGTTTTTAGTAAAATAATAATTCCAATAATTACAAGACAAAATGTTATACAGAATTTTTTTGAGTTTCTATTGTAGCATAAAATTAAAACAGCAATAGCTCCAAAAATTGCAATAAAATATCCTCTTGTTTGCTCAATAACCACCATTACAAAAAGTCCGTAAAGAAACATCAATAGATTATATTTTCTCTTTTTTCCAGCTTCTTTTCCATGATTATAAAATTGATCAAAATTATATAAAATAGCTATATGTGCAATAGCCTTCATTTCCAATCTGATGCTACCATCTCTTATGCTATTTCCTAAAAGCTCACCCGATTTTAAAGCAGGAGCTAATAAAATCCCTCCATTTTGATATGCCAAATATTGTACTAAAAACCATGTATACCATATGAACATTAAAATATTTATAAATTTCCAGAAATTCTCTTCGTCTTTTTCTATTATCAAAATCATTGGAAACGCCATAAAGAATATGGCATAATAACAAGCATTATGCATAAAAGCATTTATATTTACTTTATTAATTAATACATCATATATATAATGTATTAAAAGCATACAACTTAATAGAAGTGCATAAACTTTAGGCCATTTAAATAAATCCATATACATTTTATTTCTTTTTAATACAAAAATCATAAGAGATATTGCTATAGCAGATAGCACCATAACAGAGTATCTTTTACCACCTGGATTGAAATTAAATACAGATAATAGTATTGTATCCCATGTAATAAAAAAATATATTATTAATTTATATAGTTGTGATGTCTTTATTTTCATTTGCACACCCTACTTCTTTTTATTTATTATTTGTTTGTTATTAACTTATTTCCACTTTTCCAATTATACCCTTATGAAAATCTCTCCAAGCTTTATATAAAACTCTTAACGAATAATGCTCATATTTCATTTCTTTTATTGTTCGATATATTCTTCGTGCGTATCCATATAATGGTTTATTGCAATATTTTTTAATTATATAACAATTATTTCTAAACATATAATATTGTTGCATATTACTTTGTTTTCCTGTTGATGCACTTACTTTATGATATATTAATGCTTTTCCCACATAAATTATTTTGAATCCTGCATTCAGTACTCTACAACAATAATCTGTATCTTCTGCATACAAAAAATAACTTTCTTCTAAATAACCAACAGTATTTATAACCTGTTTAGATATAAGCATAGTACATCCAGTAGCAAAAGACACCTCACAGGTATTTTCATACTGAACTCCATCATCTATTTTCCCCAATTCAGGTTGATCTGCTATTCCTGTATTAAAATTAAATTTTCCACCTGCTGCCCATATAGTTTTCGGTTCCGAAAAATAGTATATTTTACCTGTAATAATCCCTGCTTTACTATCAAAATCAAATCCCTTTTTCAAGTTTGAAATGGTATCCTTAGTTATTACAGTATCATTGTTTAATAATAAATAATATTCCGGATCATATTTTTCTTGAGCATATTTAATCCCTAAATTATTTCCTCCTGAAAATCCCAAATTTTCTTCAGAAATTATTACATCAGCTGCATTATTTATGTAATTATCATTAAGTATCTTATTTTTATCCTTTGAACCATTGTCTACCAAAATAATTTTATAGTTATCATAATCACTATTTTCTATACTCTTTATACACTCTACTGTATCATCATATCCATTATAATTCACTAAAATAATACAGATATTTTCATTATTCTTCATTCTTCACATCCTTTGCCGCAGATGCCAAGTCATATATTTTTTTGCTATATTTTTCAAATGATTTTTCAAGATTGTAATTATCGTTTATCATTTTCACAGCATTTTGAGCTATAATTTCAGCATCTATTTCCTTTTCGTATATCTTTCTAATTATTGTTTCATATTCCTTTGGTGTTTCACAATAGAAATAATGAATTCCGTTTTCTGCATCAATACCTTCAATACCTATTTGATTAGTTATTACCGGTACTCCCATTGCCATTGCTTCTAAAATTTTCACTTTAATTCCCGCTCCTCCCTGTAAAGGAGCAGCTAAACACATTGCCTTTGAGAAATACGGTTCAACACTATCGACAAATCCTGTCACCTCAACTCTAGCATTCTCCAGTTTTTTGAGTTCTTCTGGAGGCTTATTACCTATAATAACAAATCTAACATCTAAATCCTCTAAACGAGGTAAAACATTTTTTATAAACCAAATAGCAGTCTCTGAATTTTCAGTTCTATTCATTGCACCATAAAATACTATATCTTTAAAATTAGAGTTTCTTTTTACTATATTGGGCTTTTCAAAATATGGTGTAATAGTTCCTACTCGTTCTTCATTTACATTATTTTCTAGCAATAATTTGCGATCTTTCTCATTATGTGTGACAACATAATCACATTCATTTATACACTGAAGTTCCCTCTTTTTTATATTTTGATAATATATCTCTTGCTTATATTTAAAAAAAGAATTCTTAATATTATCTTTTTTTCTTTCCAGACCCAAAAAAGAAACATCATGTTCTGAAGCTATATATACAGCATCAGGGTAATACTTCTTTACTTTATCAATAAACAGCATCATCCATGTCCACTCTAAAACAATTATATCTGGACAATATTCCTTTTCTTTTAACTGTTTTAATTTTTCTTCAATCTGATCGAATATTTCTTTTGTCAATACATTTCCATACGGATATGTTGGATTAAATTTTGAATTTATACTTTTTACATAACTTAAATATTTTTTAACTTTATTTTTCGGCGTACATACATAATATGCATCTATATTTGAATTTACCTCTTTTATATATTCTTCCTCTTCTGGTAAAACCTTAGCAATAAGAGTAACCTCATTAGCAGAATCATTGGCAAATTTATTTATATAATAATTAAATGTTTTTCCACCTGCATGAAACGCTTTCTCAAAAGGCATACACATGGAAATAAATAAAATTTTTCTCATAATACCTCCAATAAAATATCTTTACTTCTAAATATAAAATGCATATATTTTTAATATTGTAATATCAATATTTAAAAGATACGTTATATATTTCTTAATTCGAGTAGTATCATTTGATTTCGTAACATTTAAATATTTTATTAATCTTCTTCTTTTTTTTATGTCTTTAGCATTTAAAAGCTTCTTTTTTTCAGAAATATCCAACATCTCTTTATCAGATAAACTCATTTTTTTTAAATCATCAGATAAATTTTCGCCTGTCATAACATGTACATATAGCTTTTCTCTATTTACTCTAAATTTGATTCCTTTTTCTAACATAAGTAGCCATAAAAATAAATCATCTGATCCATTTGCATATTGAGGATTTTCCAACCATTCCTTCGGAATAGCTGATTTTCTAATTAAACATTGTCCTGGAGAAACAATCTGATTAGCCGCTAATAAATATATATTCTTCTTATTTATCAAATGATGTTTTAAAACATCTCTATAAATCACTTTGTTGTAATTATCAAGCTCTTTATATCCATTACAGACGATTACATCATTGTCTCCTAAATTCTCATATTGGCTTAAAAGATAATTCTTTTCGATCTTATCATCTTGGTCTAAAATGAAAATCAATTCACCATCCGAATTCTTGATCCCATTTATTCTTGAAACATGAATTCCTGAATTAACTTCATTATTTTGCACTCTAACAATATAATTTAATGGTCTTTCATCAAATAATATTACATCTTCATCTGGGAAATCATTGACTAATATATATTCAACATCAATATCATATTGTTTTCTTAATATTTCTGCATTTTTCTCAATCATCTTCTGTAATTGTTCAATATATTTATTTCCTTTATACAAGGTTGTAATTACAGAAATCTTCGATACCTTCTTATTCATAATCATTTTCACCAAAAAATTTGTCCTCTAACATCAAACACCAACAATGATAAATTGGTAAATGCAACTCCTGAACCATATATGTTTCTGTTTCTGGAGCCTTGACAGCAACATCCGCTACTTCAGCTAATTCTCCTCCCTTTGCTCCAGTAAGGCCAATAACCTTAATACCCAAAGCACGTGCAACTACAGTAGCAGGCAACACATTTTTACTATTTCCAGAAGTAGATATTCCTAAAAATACATCTCCTTCTTTTCCAAATCCAAATAACTGCTGTGCAAATACACCTAAACCATCAACATCATTAATATATGCTGTAGTTAACGCTTCATGTGCCACTAATGGAATCGCCATTAATGAACATTCCAGATTATTTGCAAGTTGAGTTCCCCTCTCTGGATCAATCGCAATAAGTTTATCTGCAAATTCTTTTTTAACCGGACGAGGAGTTTTAAACCTTTTCATCAATTCACCAGCTATATGCTCTGAGTCTGCTGCTGAACCACCATTTCCTGCAATTAACAATTTTCCGCCGTTTTCATAGCATTCTTCCATGACCAAATACGCATCAATAATAGATTGTTCAATGCTTTTTAATGCAGGGTATCTTTTTATTAATAAATCAACATGTTTCTGTAATCTTTCTTCTAGTTTTTTCATTGCTTTAAAACTCCTTTTTTACCAATTACAACACTCTATCTACAAATTCTTTTAATGATGAGACTGTATAATCCTGTTGATATTCTTGATTGCCAATTAATACCGTTTTACATCCAGCATTTTTTCCTGCCAAAACATCATTTTCACCATCACCTATCATCCAAGATTTCTCTAAATCTACATTAAAATCTTTCGCTGCTTTCATAAGCATTCCTGGCTTCGGTTTTCTACACTCACATTCTATTTTTAATTCAGGTCTTTCTCCTTCATATCCTTTATGCGGATGGTGTGGACAATAATAAAGACCGTCTATATATGCTCCATCTTTGCCCAATAAAGTTTCCATCTTATTATGAATTTCATCTAATTCATCAAAACTCACTTCACCACGAGCAATTACTGGCTGGTTTGTTACAACAATTGTTAAATATCCAGATTCGTTCATTTTTTTGATTGCCTTGGATACTCCATCAATCAATTCAAATTCATTAATATTTCTTAAAAATCCAACATATTTGTTGATTGTCCCATCTCTATCAAGGAAAATTGCTTTCTGCTTATTCTTTAAATTTTTTCCCTGTACATGTCCAGCTTTAAAATCTTCACATACTGCATAGTATCTATCTGGTGTTCCCATATCTTTTACATATTCCGGGCTGTCATAACAAAACATTTTGCCTGTTCCGGATAAAGGTTTTAAAAGCTGTCTATCTAAATCAATTTTAGGAGTATCAATATTTTGTTTCAAAATTTCCGGTGACATCACATGAAGGCCAGCGTTTACTCTGTTTTTATAATACAATGGTCTTTCATCTTCTTTTGCCAGCCACTTCTGTACAATACCATTTTCATTTGCTATAATCAGTCCACTATCATACGGATGACTATTAGGATGAGTAAATAAAGTAACCAGTCCACCATGGGATTTATGGAATTCAACAAAACGATTAAAGTCCACATCAAACATAGCATCTGCATTTAAAAGTAGAAAATCTTCTGTCAGCTTATCTTTAATCTTGAATAAAGCTCCTGCATTTCCTAATGGCTCTTTTTCAAAATAGTATTCAATATTCACTCCAAAACTTTTACCTGTTACTGGTGAAATACCACTTCCATCACCAAAATAATCCATTATTATATTACCCAAATGACTCACAGTGAGAATAATATCTTTAAATCCTTGATCTCTTAAACATTCAATTTCATGTTCTAAAACAGGTTTGCCTTCAATTTTGATCATAGGTTTTGGAATATCACTGGCAACTGAAGAAATTCTTGTTCCCTTTCCACCAGCCATAATTACAACTTTCATGTTATATTTCTCCTTACACTAATGGTTCATATGATTCTGGAGTGTAATGAATAACTCTTGTCCCTCCATCTTCAAAAGAAAATGGAATATACATTAATTCCTTCATTGCTTCTCTAACTTCTGCTTGTTTTTCTGGTTGCACATAAAATACTAAGAAACCGCCTCCACCTGCACCAAGTAATTTTCCTCCTAATGCACCAGCTTTGATTCCTTTTTCATACAGAATATCTATATTGCTTGTAGAAACTGCATTTCCAGTTTGTCTTTTTAATTTCCATGTATGATCTAACATTCGTCCAAATTCATCTAAATCGACTGTTTTATCTGTTAATACCTTTTCCGCATCATCTACTAAAGAAAGCATTTCTTTAAGCTGTGCTGTCTTGTCTACTTTTCCTGCTGCATTTGCTTTCTGAACATCTGATGAAAAACGTGTAAATCCAGTAAAGAACATCATCAAATTCTGATTAAGTTGTTTTTTTCTTTCTGGTGAAATGATTAGTGGAAGTACATCATAGCCCTCATCTGTAAAATTAATACGATTAAAACCGCCAAATGAAGCTGCTATCTGATCCTGCCAACCACCAGCTTCCTGGCATAACTCTCTTTCCAAATAAATTGCTTCATCTGCCAGTTTTTTCTTATCAGCATATTTTCCCTTCAAAGCATAAAAAGCATTTAACATACCCACTGCAAAAGAACTACTTGTTCCTAATCCAGAACGTGCTGGCAAATCAGCTTCATATGTCAATCGAATTTCATGCATATCTAAAAATTTCATAGCATTTCTAATTGCCGGATGCTGAATATCTTCAATATTTGTGACCCTTTCTGTTTTTGAATACGAAAGTTCAGTCGAATAATCAAAAAAACGTGGCAAATGTCGAACATTTACATAACAATATTTATCGAATGTTGTTGATAGTACAGATCCACCATTTTCATTGAAAAAAGACGGCATATCTGTTCCTCCACCAAAGAATGACATACGAAATGGTGTTTTTGTAATTATCATAATTTTCTCCTATATATTTTAACTAAAGATTTGTTCCACTATTTCCTCTAAATTTTCATTAAATTTTTCATTATTGCTTTTCATTTCAAGCGGCATATTTGACACAATATCATCATATTTTATAATTATTTCTTGTAACTTTTCTATATCTTCAATTACAATAATATTTCCCATTCGTTCAGCGACATTATGAGCAAACTCTACTTGATGATCATTGACATGTTCTTCAAATTTTTTTTGTCTTGGCACAACGATTGGAATTTTTCCCACTTGCAATGGCATAATAAAACTAGCAGGACCACCATGTGTTATTACAATTCGTGCATCTGCTACATTTTGAACCATATCTTTATATGGTAATAGTTTGCTCCATTCACAATATTTTGGCTCATATGTACTAAATCCAGTTTGCATTATAACTTTTTCCTGAATTATTCCATTTTTCTTTAATTCATCTATTTTTTTTAATAATCTATCAAATGGCTGTTCATGAGTTCCAACCGTAACAAAAATCATGGTTACTACCTACCTTTTAAAATATACTTCCTAAATTAATCGCTTTTTTATATACTTCTTTTTGTTCTTCCCATTGAACAATAAACTTGTCAACAATCGGATAAACCAATCTTCCAGATAACGTGGGTTTATCAATACGATCAAATACTTCAATATATATCAGCTTTGAGCCAAATAATTTCCCAAGATAAAAAAATGGAACAGATACAGCAGCTCCACTTGAAATAATCAAATCCGGTTTTTCTTTATGCAAGACCTTCCAAGCTACTACTGTATTTCGTATCAAATTTTTTATATTGCGATTAGTTGGATAATAACAAGGATATACTTTCTCACCATTCAGTAAACTCCTAGCGTCTTCTTTATCAAAAGTAACCCAAAAACGTTTTTTATTTTCCCAAAAAGGTTTAAGCATATATAAATGTGTCAAATGACCTCCTGACGAACCAACTAAACACACTTTTATTTCTTTTTTTTGATGTTTTTTCATATTTTCACTGCTCCTTAAAACTTAAAAGTATCTTTCACTCCGACCCATTTCTGATCTTTATCAGATAAATTAAGTTTTGTTCCATCTTTTAATGTATATCCCTCTGCGGAAGCTGTACCATTATATTCTCCAACTAATTCTGGCCACTTAATTCCAATTTCAGGATCATTCCAAGCAAGTCCACCTTCGTCTCCTGGATGATAGAAGTCTGTACATTTATAGCAGAATTCTGCTGTATCACTTAATACTAAGAAGCCATGAGCGAATCCTTCAGAGATATAGAACTGTTTCTTGTTCTCTTCTGTAAGTTCTACCCCATACCACTGTCCATATGTTTCACTATCGGAACGTAAATCTACAGCCACATCAAAAACACGCCCCTTGATAGCTCTTACAAGTTTGCCCTGTGGATACTGCTTCTGGAAATGAAGTCCTCGTAACACACCTTTTGTACTCATGCTCTGGTTATCCTGTACAAAGTTCATATCAAGTCCGGCTTCTTTCATGTCGTTAAGGTTATAAGTTTCCATGAAATAGCCACGGTCATCTCCGTGAACGGTTGGCTCGATTACATATAATCCTTCAATTGGTGCTTTTGTTACTTTTATCTGTCCCATTTTTATTACTTCCTTCTTTATCTATCTCAAATTTCTAGTATTCAATTTCTTTTAAATATCTGCTTAACGCATCCTGCCATGTTGGCAGTGGGGTAAAACCAGCCTCTACGAGTTTGGATTTATCTAATCTGCTGTTGAATGGTCGGGCTGCTTTGGATAAGCCATATTCTTCTGTTGTTACAGGTACTACATTTGTGGTATAGCCTGCCTGTTTAAAGATTTCACAGGTAAAATCATACCAGGAAATATAGCCACCTTCGTTTGTGGCATGATAGTAGCCATATTTATCAGTGTCAATCATATCTACAAGAAGTCTTGCTAAATCGTAAGTGTAGGTGGGTGTTCCAATCTGGTCGGATACGACACGAACGGTATCGTGTGTTTTTCCTACGTTAAGCATTGTTTTAATAAAGTTCTTTCCATTTACTCCAAATACCCATGCAATACGAACGATAAAGTATTTATCAAGATTACCGCTTACTGCCTGTTCACCTTCTAATTTAGTCTGACCGTAGACGTTTAATGGTTTGTAGTCAGTACAGTCTGGTAACCACGGTTCTGTACCCTGTCCGTCAAACACATAGTCTGTGGAAATATAAACCATTTTAGCATCAAGCTTTTTGCAGACTTTAGCGATATTTTCTGTTCCGCCGGCATTGATAGCACGAACTTTTTCTACCTTATCATTGTCTTCTGCGAGGTCTACTGCTGTCCATGCTGCACAGTGGACAACAACATCTGGTTTCTGTTCTGTGAGAACTTTTTCTACTACTTCTTTATTTGTGATGTCTAAAGAAACATAAGGCATTGTTGTAACGGCACTTCCATCCTGCACTCCAGAATATTCTGGAGCGATGTCAGAGCCGATTCCTTCATAACCTCTTTTACTTAATTCATTCATGACATCATGACCAAGCTGGCCTGCCACACCTGTTACAAATACTTTCATTTCTTATCGCTCCTAATATTCTTATCTGTTTCCGTACATTTTTTCGTAGTAATTCTGATATTCACCGGAAATAATCGTCTCCCACCATTCCTTGTTATCTAAATACCACTGGATCGTCTTCTTAATTCCATCTTCAAATTTTGTTTCTGGTAACCAGCCTAATTCGTTGTGAATCTTTGTTGGATCAATAGCGTAACGCATATCATGACCTTTACGGTCTGTTACATGAGTGATCAGACTTTCTGGCTTTCCAAGTTCTTTACAGATAATCTTTACAATGTCAATGTTCTTCATCTCATTGTGACCACCGACGTTATAAACTTCTCCAACACGTCCATTATGGATGATTAAGTCTATCGCACGGCAATGATCCTCTACATAGAGCCAATCACGAACATTTAATCCCTCGCCATAAACAGGTAATGGCTTATCTGCTAAAGCATTGGCAATCATTAACGGAATTAGCTTCTCTGGAAAATGATATGGTCCATAGTTGTTAGAGCAACGGCTGATGGTTACTGGCAGCCCATAAGTTCTGTGGTAAGCAAGAACTAATAAGTCTGCCCCTGCCTTTGAGCTACTGTATGGAGAACTTGTATGAATCGGTGTCTCCTCTGTAAAGAATAAGTCCGGTCTGTCTAATGGAAGATCTCCATAAACTTCGTCAGTGCTTACCTGATGGTATCTCTTGATACCGTATTTACGGCAGGCATCCATCATAACAGCAGTTCCTTTAATGTTTGTGTCTAAGAAAATCTCAGGATTTTCAATAGAACGGTCTACATGAGACTCTGCTGCAAAGTTCACAACCATGTCTGGATGCTCTTCTTCAAATAATTTATAGATTGCTTCTCTGTCACAAATATCAATCTTACAGAAACGGAAATTAGGGTTATCCATTACTGGTGCTAAAGTAGATAAGTTTCCTGCATATGTAAGCTTGTCCACGCATACAATTCTATAATCAGGATATTTATCTAACATATGAAATACAAAGTTACTTCCAATAAATCCGGCTCCTCCGGTCACGATAATTGTCATTCTTCTATCCTCTTCTTTCTTAATACAAATGTTCCTGATATTTTCCATCCAGTACGTCTTTCAGATATTGTCCATACTGGTTCTTCTTTAAGACTTCATAAACTTTCAAGACTTCCTCTTTAGAGATCCATCCATTTAAGTAGGCAATCTCTTCTAAGCAGGCAATCTTTCTGTGCTGATGCTGCTCTACTGTCTTGATAAAGTTCGTTGCATCCACTAATGATTCGTGTGTTCCAGTATCTAACCATGTGAATCCCTGTCCAAGAAGTTCTACATTTAAGCTGTTATCTTCTAAGTAGATACGGTTTAAATCTGTAATCTCAAGTTCGCCTCTGGCACTTGGCTTTAAGTTCTTTGCATACTCTACAACACGGTTATCATAGAAATACAGACCGGTCACACAGTAATTACTCTTTGGATATTCTGGTTTCTCCTCGATAGAAATAGCCTTTCCATCATGGTCGAACTCTACGATTCCAAAACGTTCCGGGTCATCTACATAGTAGCCAAATACTGTAGCTCCCTTTCCTGTTTCTGCATTCTCAACCGCTGCCTGTAATCTCTTCTTTAATCCATGACCTGCAAAAATATTGTCACCAAGAACCATTGCCACTGGCTCATCACCAATAAACTCTTCCCCAATGATAAACGCCTGAGCAAGTCCATCCGGACTAGGCTGTATAGCATATTGAAGATTCACACCAAACTGATGTCCATCCCCTAATAAATCCTGAAATCTTGGTGTGTCTGCTGGTGTAGAGATAATTAAAATATCTCTGATACCTGCGTTCATCAATACAGACATAGGATAATAAATCATTGGTTTGTCATATATCGGTAATAACTGTTTTGATGTAACCATGGTAAGTGGATATAATCTTGTTCCTGATCCACCTGCTAAAATAATTCCTTTCATAAATTCGCTAACCTCCTCAGATTTTGCTTATATTTATAACTTATCTATAGTTATCCTTTTGCAGCTTATTCTCTCTATAAAATAAGCTGCAAAAGGTTTACATTGATCCATCTTTCTTAAACACAACTAATACTGTTTTAAACAGAATCTTTATATCTAGCCCAATGTTCCAGTTTGTGATATACTCTTTATCAAGACGAACTACTTCTTCAAAATCGGTAATATCACTTCGTCCGCTTACCTGCCACATGCCAGTGATTCCAGGCTTAATTGCCAGCCTTGCACGATGGTGAAGCTCATACAGATTCGTTTCAGAAATAAGGGGTGGGCGAGTACCTATAATCGACATATCGCCTCGTAATACGTTAAAGAATTGCGGAAATTCATCTAAACTTGTTCGTCTGATAAAATCACCGATTCCTGTCTTATGTGTCCCATCTGGAAGTATCTTATTTCCGATAACACGAGGATCAAAGTCCAGTTTAAACATCTTTCCATCTCCAAGTTTGTTATCTTTCATAAGCTCTGCTTTACGTTCTTCTGCATCCATATACATACTTCGGAACTTGTACATTTTAAATTTCTTTCCATTCTTTCCTACTCGTTCCTGAGCAAAGAAAATTGGTCCCGGTGATGCAATATAAATTGCCGGTCCGACAAAAATACAAATGATTCCGGTAAAAATACATCCAACTAATCCACCCGCAATATCCATTAAGCGTTTTAACATTAACTGTCTGGTTGATGCATAATTGATACTTGTCGTAAGGACTGTGTAATCACCAACCTTTTCCACAAACTGTTTTTTCCCTGGCACACTTGTAATCTTTGCAAGATTAAGATGAATGGTTACTCCTGTCTCTGATAACTGCTCAATTAACTCTGCCGGATACGGAAGAACTTCTGAAACAACAACCAGAACTTCGTCAATCCATTCCTGACATACATACATTGCTGCAGTCTCTTCGTTGGCAACTACCGGAACTCCATGAATTTCTCTTCCAGTCCAGTCCACATCAACTACAGCTACACCAGCCAATGAGAATCTGGCATAATTGTTTTCCTGCATACTTAACACTACTTGTTCAGCCACATCTTCTGATGTTACAATCAGTAGTTTACGTTCTCCGCCATCCTTCATCTGTTTTCGCAGAAGTTTTTTCCAAAGTTCTCTGACAATATACGTCATTACTAAATAAATTATTATGGTCAGCATCAATGTTAATCTTGAAAAGTCCTGTCCCTGCTGAAGCAGGAATAAATATAAAACTGCCAATGCACCTACCATAATCGCATGATTTAACGTAACTACAAAATCACGATAGTATCCTCTTTTTAATACACTTTTCATGGTGCCATACGCAAAAATCATAACCAGATCTGCCAGTTCAAGGAAAACTGCCATATTGCGATAAATAATTGTTTCATATGGATTAAATCCATATCCGCTAATTGCATATGCCAGAACATACGCTAATTGCAAACAGATCATGTCTAAGATTATAAAATCTGCGTGTTTTAACCATCCTTCAGAATCTTTTCTATACATAGATTTTTTTCTTTCCCCTTCCATTTTTTTGTAATCTATCTGTTAATCTACAATCGTCCCCACAACTGTAGAGATTGCCTTCAAATTTGAGTGATTTAAAACTAGATAGGATTATTGCTACACCAAGAAAAGCATTAATCCAGAATATGTTAAGATTTGTTGAGATATGTAATTCCGTCCATAGCCATACCCCAAACACAAGTAAGCAGCTCATGGGAATCACATTTTGAATATTTAGATATGCGATATAAGAGTTTCGATATTCAGTTTTCTTTTTCTTTTCATTCCCATTAATATGTACTGGGGTATCCATCGTACACTTTCGTTTTGATATTCCTAGCATTTCATATCTCCCTTACTGTACCCCCCCCCCGACAAAATCGAGGGCTACTTTCTTATCTCTTTTTTCTCATTTATTTCTTATATTTTTCTCCAACGACAGATAACCTGTGAACGTCTTTCGAGGGACATTCGCAGGCTCAGTCATTACCTCCTGTTATTTATGATTCTCATTTACTTATTTTATGATTGGGTCAAAATAAGCATCCAGGAAACCACTTTATTATATATATCCCCGCTGGAAATGCGATTGGTTTCCTTTAATGACAAATCATACTACGGAACCTAGCTAAGCCAGCGAAAACCCTGTAAAATCAAGCTTTTTCTTGGTTGGCTCTATTATACCGCCGACTCCTTTGAGTACATTCCAGAACTGCGGGAATTCATCCAAAGATGTCTTACGGATAAACCAGCCAAGTCCATGCTTGCTTCCATCCGCTCCGCTTCCGATGATTCTTGGGTCATTCTCCATCTTGAACATGAGCCCCTTCATCTCGTTCTGTTTCATCAGTTCTTTCTTGCGTTCCTCTGCATCCATATACATGCTTCGGAATTTATAGATCTTAAATAATTTACCGTTTTTTCCTACTCTCATCTGAGAGAAGAAGATTGGCCCCGGTGAAGCAATATAGATTGCCGGAGCAAGGAATATTGTAATGATACCTGTCAGAATCATTCCAACGATTCCGCCACAGATGTCTATCGTTCTCTTCATCATGGCCTGCCGTGAGGAAATCACTCTGACGCTGGAAGTCAGGACTGTATATCCACCCATGCGGTTAATAAACTGATTTCCTGCCCATCCTGCTCTGTCTCCCAGACATTCGTGAACTGTAATTCCCATGTTCACGCATGTTTCAAACAAATCTTCCGGTATCAATGTTTTCTTCTTAATTCCAACAAGAAGAGCATCAACCCATCTTTTCTGTATGTATTCAGTTACTGTATCAATCTTACTTACAACCGGAATTCCTTCGATCATTTCATTTTCTTCCGGTTCGCGGTCTGCAAGTACGATTCCGACAATATCGAATTCATTAAATACATTCTGTTCCACCCGTCTTAACATGGAATCTATTTCATCACTTGTTGAAACAAGGAGTATATTTATTTTTGAATAGAGCATATTGCCATGTTTCAGCAAATATTTCTTCCATACGATTCGCACCGCATAAAGCAGAACCACTGCCATTGGAATGAATGAGCTGATCACAAGACGCGAGGTCATGCTTCCCTGTTCGCTCATAAAAAGATATACGATCACAAGCACACTCACGATAAACACATGCTTCAATACATTCTTAAACTCTACAAAATATCCTCTTCTCATGATCCCATGATATGGCTCTGTAAAGAAAGCTGTACAAATGTCTATCAGTATAATAATAATCCCGATATTCAGATATAATCCGTTATGATACAGATCACTTGTTCCCATGCGCAATACATAACTGCTTATATAAGCCAGCTGTAATGCAACAAGATCTAGTATAATGAAATCCCAGTGCTTCAACCAGCCGTTACTGTTCTTCCTATACATTCGCGTACACCCTTTTCCCCTGATAATCTTCTGTCTGACTGCATAACAAAACATCTGATTTTATTTATCTTAAATGCTTTGTCTGTTTTTTCTCTGTAAACTGAAATATGCAGCGGATATTCTCCACTGCATATCCGGCTATTCCTGTTTGCTTTTACCGTAGTAGTATGAATTATACTTACTATAGTATTTTTCTTTCTTCATATCCACTTTATTCAGTACTGCACCGAGAAGCTTACATCCACTCTTTGTAAGCTGTTCTTTTGCTTTCATTGCATCTCTTCTGCTTACTGCTTCGCTCTCGATTACGAGGATTGCTCCATCACATTGTTTTGCTGCGATTGCTGCATCACTCATACTGATGATCGGTGGTGTATCAATCAAAATATAATCATAAACTTTTCTTGTCTCTTCGATCAATCTGCCAAAACGTCCCTGCTCCAGAAGCTCTGACGGGTTCGGAGCATACGGACCTGAAAAGATAATCTCAAGATTACGGTAATTGGTAGAATAAATTATTTCTTCCAAAGCAACCTGTCCACTTAAATACTGTGACAGTCCATTGGTCTTCTGTTTGATCTGGTAACGTTTGATATAACTGGACTTACGAATATCTGCATCTATGATCAGAACTCTCTTTCCCATCTTTCCAATCTCTACTGCAAGCTGGAAAGCCACATCACTTTTTCCTTCATTTGGATAACAGCTTGTGAGAACAATACTCTTTGTCTCTACACCACTGAACTGCATATTTGTACGGAGGGTTTTAATAGCCTCTTCATAGAAGACATCTTCTTTTCTGGAATCTGTCAATATAACTCTCTGAATTGCCATTTATTTTTTCCTCCTTTTCTTCTTTTTCTTCGATGTTGTCTTGCTTGAATTGCGAGGTCCTTTTCCTGTAATGTAGTCTTTTCTATCCGGAATACTTGCCAGTGTTGTCAGACCGAGGTAGTTCTCGATATCTTCCTCTGACTTGATTGTATCATCCATCAGTGTGAGAAGGATAATAATACCTGCGGAAAGAATCAGACCAGCCAGTGCTCCGATCAGCACATTCTTCTTTGTACTCGGACTTGTCTGGATTGTCGGCACTTCACCTTCTTCAATAACTTTCGGTGGTGTTACTTCCATCTTGTCTCCGATAAAGTCAGCTGATGTCTTCGCCAGCGTGTCAGCAATCTTCTTTGCCATCTTTGGATCTTTGTCTATTGCTGTAATGGAAAGAATACGTGTATCACTTGGATTCTCTATTGTGATACATTCCATCAACTCTTTATATGTCATATCCAGATTCAGTTCATCTACTACGTCCTGCAATACTGTACGGCTTGTGATCAGGATGTTGTAGTCTTTCGTCAGCTGACTACCGATCTGCAGATCAGCCAGTGAAGAAAGTGTTGTTTCCTTTGTGAGAACAAGCATTGTAGATGTTGCGCTGTAAACAGGTGTCATCAAAAGCTTTGTTGCTGCTCCGGCAATCACTGCTCCTGCCAGTACGGCTGCAAGGATTACCAAAACACGCTTTTTCAATGCGTAGTATAGTTCTCTGAGGTCAATCTCGACCTCGTCGTCATCATGCGTCTTTCCCATCTTTGCTCCCCTTTATTTTATTATTTTGTTTTCTGTAATGCGAAGTGCATTCTCTCTTGTTATCTGTCTGAGGTAAGTACTGTCTAAATGCTTCCTCATCCAACCCATTGGCTCTTTTGTATCAGGCATTCTGCTCCCGATATTGTGCATATCAGTTCCCATAAAATGGATATTCCTTTTTTTCAGATTATCCTTACACCAGCGCGCTGTTGCATCATGCCAGCCTCCACTGACGGATCTGTAATTCATTTGGATCAATGCTTCCAGATCGATCAGTTCTTCCACACGCTTACCTTTTCTAAGGCAACGATACCTCTCCGCATGAGCAACTACCGGAGTATATCCTGCTCTTGACAGATTCCTCACCGCTGTACATATCTCTGAATAAGGCACTGACGGCATAAACTCAACCAGTACGTAATTACTGTCTGCCAACGTAAGCAGTTTTCCCTCTTCAAGCAGTCGTATAACACTATTAGAATAAAAAATCTCCTGACCTGTCCAGATTCGAATTGGTCTTTTGCACTTCACCTTTCCCTCTGGTCCTTGCACCGGACGATTTGCACGGCTCATCAGCTCATCCCGAAGCCGTCTCAGCTTCTCCGGATCTCTGTTCGGAAACGCTTTGGAATAATGTGAAGTTGCAAACACATCTGTGATTCCCTGTCTTCTCGCCATAGAAAGCATATGAAGACTTTCTTTCATCGAAGACGCTCCATCATCAACTCCGGGCAAGATATGGCTATGTATATCAATCATCTTTAACTCATCCTTTTACACAATGAAAGAGACACCTGGGATAAAAAATCTGTCCTGCCGTGCCTCCTTGTTCCGTCGTATCTTATTGCCTTTAATACTCAATTAATGATATTTCATTTTTCTTTTACTGTCAAGATATTTTCATGTATATTTTTATGAACCTTGTAACATTTTGTAACATTATAGTGATTTCTCGTTTATTTCTTCATTTTGGGTTCAAAAATCAATGAAGCCAGGTATCCAAAAATAAGTGCTGCGCTGATTCCGGCGGCACTTGCCTTGAACCCTCCCAGAAAGATTCCGAGGAATCCGTTTTTATCAACAGCTTCCTTCACACCTTTCCACAGGACATTTCCGAATCCCAGAAGTGGAACGCTTGCGCCTGCTCCTGAAAATTTTACAAATGGTTCGTATGCTCCAATAAATCCAAGCACTGCGCCTGTACAGACGAGTAATACCATAACCCGTCCCGGCATCAGCTTTGTTCTGTCCAGAAGAATCTGCACTGCAGCGCAGATGAGACCTCCGATTAAAAATGCTTTTATATAATCCATTTTTCTATTCCTTTTCTGTTTTTTAACACATATTTAGCGTTTTTTTACTTCTTCCTAATTATAATAAGATTTTTTCAACAGTGTTCGATCATAATCGCATGCGCAATTCCAGGCACACTTGCTCCTTCATTGAAGCTGACCGTTGACATCAATGCACCGGTCGGCACAAAGAGTATCCTTCTCCATTCTCCGTTCTCAATCTTTGGCAGAATATAAGAAGCCAGTGTTGACGCTGCGCATCCACAGCCGCTTCCGCCGGCATGTGTATCCTGTGTCTCCTGATCAAAGATAGTCATTCCACAATCCATATGCTTTTTTCTGATATCATATCCTCTGCTTTTCATTAGGTCAAAAAGTATGGATTGACCAATATATCCAAGATCACCTGTTATGACCTGATCGTAATCTTCCTGTGTACGTCCAAGATCCTGAAAATTACGGTAGATGGTATCGGTTGCAGCCGGAGCCATACATGCCCCCATGTTCTGTGAATCCTTCAGGCCAAAGTCCACAATCTTCCCTATCGTAACGCCGGTGATCCGAACATGCCGGAACTGGGATTTTCTTTGACGTTGCTTATCGGAATGTATTTTATTCAGATGGCTTCCTACGAGGAAAGCCCCGCTGGCTGTCACGGTCCAGTGTGCGGAAAGTGGTCTCTGGTTCGCATATCCTAACGGAAATCGAAATTCTTTCTCTGCACTTCCGAAATGGCTGGATGTTACTGCCAGCATGTAATCTCCGTATCCTGCTGCCACACTCATTGCTGCTAATGCCAGTGCTTCTCCTGATGTGGAACATGCGCCATACAGACCGAAGATGGGAACCTGCAGATCTTCAACGCCCATAGAAGTTGCAATCCCTTGTCTGAGAAGATCTCCTCCAAAGAGATAACGCACAGACTTCGGATCCACATGCGACTTTCCCAGTGCCAGTACGCAGGCTTCCTTCTGCATATTGCTTTCGGCTTCCTCCCAGGTCTCTGCTCCAAACAGGTCATCCTCATTTGTCAGATCAAAGCATTTTCCAAGCGGTCCCTGCGCTTCTTTGCTTCCTGCCACAGATGCAGCGCTTAGAAGATAAGGTGCTTTTGTGAATACAATGCTCTGTGCCCCACGAAGCTGGGACAGATGAAAAGGACCGCACTCCGACTCAATTGCCCAGTTCTTGTTTCCCGTATCATTCATATCATTTCCTCATTTCTGATGCTTCATTATTTATTTTTAAGGATATTATTTTCATTTTTGTGAAAAACTATGTGTAGAATTTTAAAACAAAAAGAAGGGATTTTCATTTATGGACAAAATAGAACAATTGAAGCAACAGAAGCAATACGAAGCCTATGTCAAAAAGAAAACACCACAGCACAATGTGTGGTTCAACATGATGAAGGCATTCTTCCTTGGTGGAATGATCTGCCTGATCGGACAATGTATTTATCATTTCTGTGAATTGAAAAAGCTTTCCCCGGATGACTGCAGCAGCTGGACTTCTATTCTGCTCATTCTTCTGAGTATCCTTCTCACCGGTACCGGAATTTATCCACTGCTTGCTAAATGGGGCGGTGCCGGTGCACTTGTTCCGATTACCGGCTTTGCCAACTCTGTTGCTGCACCTGCGATTGAATATAAGAAGGAGGGCCAGGTTTTTGGTATTGGCTGTAAGATTTTCACGATTGCCGGACCGGTGATCCTGTATGGAATTGTGACGAGCTGGGCGCTTGGAGTTGTATATTGGGTATGGACGTTGATGTGAAACAAGAAATGTGTTAGATAAATGTATTAGGAAGCCGCTATTCACGGCTTCCTAATCTTTCTTTAAAATCTGTGTAATTAAATGAAGTTAGCTGCTGCATGGTTCTGTCAGCATGTCTGATCCAGATATCCGGTAATGGCATTCCATTAAATGTATTATTTTTGCAAGTCGTATAAATAGCCATATCTCCAAACAGAAGAAGATCTCCGTATTCCGGTAGTTTATTGAATTTATAGTCTCCAATGATATCCCCGGACAGGCAGGTTGGCCCCCCAAGTCGGACTGTAACCTCGTTTTCTGTTGTCTCGTCCGCTGCACCAAGAAGCGGTGGACGATAAGGCATTTCCAGTACATCCGGCATATGGCAGGCGGCGCTGGCATCTACGATTGCAATCTGTGTGTCTCCATTTTTCAAAACATCCAGCACACTGGTCAGAAGAAATCCTGCATTCAATGCCCATGCTTCTCCCGGTTCTAGATAAACTTCTACCTTCCACTCTTCCTGTGCCATTCGAATGCATTGCTCCAGCCGCCCAATATCATATCCCGGTCTTGTAATATGATGACCACCGCCAAAATTGATCCATTTCACTTTGGTGATCAAATCACCGAACTGTTTCTTTACGGAATCAAGGGTTGTCTCCAGATCATCTGAATCCTGCTCACAGAGGGTATGGAAATGAACCCCATCCAAAAGTTCCATCAGCTCCGGATTCTTCACAATTGCTTCATCCCACTGTACTCTTGTTGTACCCATGCGGCTTCCCGGTGCACATGGATCATAAATCTCATGTCCCTCCTGGGTAGAGCATTCAGGATTGATCCTGAGTCCCACGCTTTTTCCTGCCTCTTTCGCCATTCTTCCAAAGCGAAGAAGCTGGGACGGAGAATTAAATACAATATGATCGGCATACTGAAGAAGTTCCTCGAATTCATCCGCCCGGTAACCTGCACAGAATACATGAACTTCTTTTCCCGGCATTTCCTCTGCACCCAGTCTTGCCTCATACAATCCACTGGCCTCTGTACCCGCCAGATACGGTTCAAAAAAAGGATAACAATCATAATTACTGAATGCTTTCTGTGCCAGAAGCATCTTACATCCTGTCCGTTCTGCTACTCCACCGAGCAGTTTTGCGTTTTCTATAAGTGCTTTTTCATCCAATATATAACAAGGTGTTTTGATATGCTCAAATTCCGGCGGAATCATTCCGCCGGTGGCTGTAAATGGTGCTCTTTTATCTAATCTTTCCATCAGTCTACCAACTTCGGATCATGATTTTCACTGCGTGGCAGACCATAACGGTCAAGTGCATCCAGGAACGGATCCGGATCAAATTCTTCTACGGTATATACACCTGGTCTGATCCATTTTCCAGTCAGCATCATCATCGCTCCGCACATTGCCGGAACACCTGTTGTATAACTGATTGCCTGGCTTCCAACCTCATGGTAGCATTCCTGATGATCGCATACGTTATAGATATAGTAAGTCTTCTCTTTTCCATCTTTTACACCGGTAAAAATACAGCCGATATTTGTTTTTCCTTTTGTGCGTGGACCAAGACTTGCCGGATCCGGAAGAAGTTCTTTCAGGAACTGGATCGGAACGATTTCCTGTCCATTGTACTGGATCGGTGTTGTAGAAAGCATTCCTACATCTTCAAGACAACGCATATGATCCAGATAGCTTTGTCCAAAAGTCATAAAGAAACGAATACGTTTCACACCTGGAATTGTTTTTGCAAGAGACTCTATTTCCTCATGGTGAAGCAGATACATGTCCTTGTCTCCAACCTGATCAAAGTTGTATTCTCTCTTAATATCCATCGGCGGGATTTCTACCCAATGTCCATTTTCCCAGTAACTTCCCGGTGCACTTACTTCACGAAGATTGATTTCCGGATTAAAGTTTGTCGCAAATGCATATCCATGATCACCACCATTGCAGTCCAGAATGTCAATGGTATCAATCTGATCAAATTCATGTTTTAATGCATATGCACAGTATGCCTGTGTGACCCCCGGGTCAAATCCGCATCCAAGCAGTGCTGTAAGACCTGCATCTTCAAATTTTTTGCGGTATGCCCACTGCCAGGAATAATCAAAATATGCTGAAAATCCTTCTTCTTTACAGCGTTTTTCGTAAATCGCACGCCACTTCGGATCATCCGTATCTTCCGGCTCGTAGTTTGCTGTATCCATATAGTTTACGCCACATGCCAGACATGCATCCATAATCGTCAGATCCTGATATGGAAGCGCAATATTCATTACCAGATCCGGTTTGTAATCATTGATCAGTTCGATCAGCTGATCCACATCGTCTGCATCAACCTTAGCTGTCGTAAGAACTGTTTTTGTCTTTCCTTTTAGCTTTTCTGCAAGTGCATCACATTTTTCCTTTGTACGGCTTGCAATACAAAGTTCTGTGAAGACCTCATCTGCCTGACAACATTTCTGAATTGCTACACTGGCTACTCCTCCGCAGCCGATTACAAGTACTCTGCTCATAACTCTTCTCCTTTTCTTCAACAGTTATATATTTATAATATTCTTGTAACTGTTCAGAGCCAACCTTCAAAATGCTACGCATTTTGAAGGTGTGGCGTATCCGCCAAGCAAAATTTCAAAAATAGTCTTAAAAATGCAAGCATTTTACAACTGTTTTTGAAATTTTGCTTGGCTCTGAACAGTTACATATTCTTTTTTATAATTGCTCTCTTATAAGTTGCCGGTTTATTTTGCAATTGCAAGAAGCAGTTCACGAAGAACCTTACATGCTGTTGCGGTTGAGACACCACTTGCATCCAACATAGGAGCAAGTTCATTCACATCCGCTCCTACTACATTTGCCTGTGCAACTGTACGGATGGCTTCAAGAAGCTCTAAGAAAGTTACTCCCCCCGCCTCCGGAGTCCCTGTTCCCGGAAATACTGCCGGATCCAGACAATCCAGATCAATTGTAAAATAAATTGGTACATTTTTCTCTTTCAGTTCTCTTACAGTCTCTTCCAGTCCGTCAAAAGAAAGTGGATGGAAATCTGTATGCTGCGCGGCAAATCTAAATTCTTCTCTCTCTCCGCTTCGGATGCAGAACTGATGGATACGGCCGTCTCCCAGAAGATCATGGCATCTTCGCAGAACACAGGCATGACTCAATCTGGCTCCCAGATAATCATCCCTTAAATCTGCATGTGCATCAAAATGGATGATATGTAGATCCGGATATTTCGCAGCTACAGCGCGTACTGCTGCCAGCGTCACCAGATGTTCTCCTCCCAGAAGCAATGGAAATTTATCTGATTTCAATATTTCTTCTGCTCTCTTTTGAATATCCGAAAGCGCCATTTCACTGCTTCCAAAGCAAAGTTCCAGATCCCCGCTGTCAAATACACTGATATCCATAAGGTCTCTGTCCTGATATGGACTGTAAGTTTCAAGTCCGAAACTCTCATGACGCATAGCTGCCGGACCGAATCTTGCGCCCGGACGAAAACTTGTCGTCGAATCAAACGGCGCACCATAAAGGACAATCGATGCTTCCTCAAAGCTGCTTTCGCATCCTATAAAAGTTTCTATATTCGGTAAAATCATGAATTATTCCTCCACTTCTTTCAGCATATCTTCCAGAAATGCCGGAAGGTAAAATGCTCCTTTATGGAGTCTTGTTGTATAGTAACGTGTACGAAGATTTAATGCATTCCATGCTTCTGCGTCCAGATCATCTACGGGATGATATTTTTTGCTGGCAAATCCAAACAACCAGTAACCTGCGGCAAAGGTTGGGATATGTGCCTGATAAACACGACTGATCTGAAAGGTACTTGCAATTCTTTTATGGCTTCGCTGCATTGCATGTGCATCTTCTGCGTAGAATGGACTTCCCTGCTGATTGACCATAATTCCATCCTCTTTCAATGCATTGTAACAATTCCCATAGAATTCGCGGGTAAACAATCCTTCCGATGGGCCAAACGGATCCGAAGAATCTACGATAATAAGATCATATTTTGCCTCGCATCTTCGGATAAAACGGAGTGCATTTTCGTAATGAAGATGTACTCTTCTGTCATCCAGTCTGCATGCATTTCCCGGAAGGTATGCACGACATGCCTCGACAACCATCGGATCCATTTCTACCAGATCAATATGCCTGACCCTGTCATATCTGGTCAGTTCGCGAACAACACCGCCATCTCCGGCTCCAATTACCATAATATCTTTTGCTTCTTTATGAATCGCCATAGGCACATGCGTGATCATCTCATCATAAATAAATTCGTCACGCTCTGTCAGCATTACATTTCCATCCAGAGTCAGAACACGGCCAAATTCCGGTGTCTCAAAAATATCAATTCTCTGATAATCACTCTGTCTGGAAAAGAGCTGACGGTTTACCCGGATACTGTGTTTCACATCCGGTGTATGGAATTCCGAAAACCACATTTCCATTATTATTACCTCCCTGTCAGAACATTCAGTTTCAAAATATCCGGATCTTCCGGTCCGGTCATATTACAACCCTTCGCTTTTGCATACTCGATATAATCCAGAATTTCTGCTGTGATGCGTTCCCCAGGCGCAAGGATCGGAATTCCAGGCGGATAACACATCACAAATTCACTACAGACCATACCTTCTGTTTCCCGGAGTGGCAGACTGCACTTCTCTGCATAAAAAGCTTCCTGTGGACTGGCCACTACCTGAGGATCAATATATTCCTGACTCAGAAGTCCTGTTCCGTCTGTCTGAAAACGTCTGCGGATCTCCGCAAGTGCACTCACAAGCCGTTCTACTTCCTGTGCACGGTCTCCGATCGAAAGGTAAGCAAGAATGTTTCCAATATCTCCAAATTCGATCTGAATGTCGTATTCATCACGCAGAATATCATAAACTTCAATTCCTGCGAGTCCGATATCTAACGTATGTACACTTAACTTTGTAATATCAAAATCAAAAACAGAATTTCCATTTACCAGTTCTTTTCCAAATGCATAATAACCACCGATTGCATTGATTTCCTCTCTGGCATATTCCGCCATATCTGCTACCTGATGGAAAATCTGACGGCCACGCTGTGCAAGATTCCTTCTTGAAATATCAAGACTCGACATCAGAAGATAGCTTCCTGATGTTGTCTGTGTCAGATTGATGATCTGCCGCACATACCCGGCATGTACGTCCGGACCTGTAAGAAGCAGACTCGACTGTGTAAGACTGCCTCCGCTTTTGTGCATGGATACAGACGCCATGTCTGCACCTGCTTCCATAGCTGAAACAGGAAGTCCTCCACCGAAATAAAAATGTGTTCCATGCGCTTCGTCTACCAGACACATCATTCCTGCCTCATGTGCCATCTTGACAATTGCTCGCAGATCACTGCATATTCCATAGTAAGTCGGATTATTTACTAACACTGCAACTGCCTTTGGATGTTCTTTTATCGCTTTTGCTACCTGTTCTCTCTGCATTCCCAGGGAAATCCCAAGCCGCTGGTCTACCTCCGGATTTACATAAACAGGGATCGCACCACATAAAACAAGTGCATTCAACACACTTCTGTGAACATTACGTGGCAATATGATCTCATCTCCACGTTTGCAGGCAGTCAGAACCATTGTCTGTACAGAACTTGTCGTGCCCCCTACCATTAAAAATGCATGTGCTGCTCCAAAGGCATCTGCTGCCAGTTCTTCTGCTTCCCGTATTACAGATACCGGATGGCAGAGATTGTCCAGTGGTTTCATACTGTTGACATCGACGCCTACACATTTTTGTCCGAGAAATTCTGTCAGCTCCGGATTTCCTCTTCCCCGTTTATGACCAGGGACATCAAATGGCACAACTCTCATTCGCCGGAAAGTCTCCAGAGCCTCATGAATCGGTGCATGATTCTGGTTTAATTTAAAGCGACTCCCTTTCATATTTCCTCTCTTTCCAGGTTCCTTTGTCAAAACACTTTCTTAATACAGAAAAAACGCAGATAAGGGCGCTAAGCCACAAACCTGCGTTCGGTATGTATTCGTCTGTTTTATTCTCAGCTGTAACAGAAAAGTCAATATCTTCTCTTAGATTTTTAAATAAAACTTCTGGATCATGCGTGTCAGAGTCTATATAGCAATTATACTTTTACTACTCTTATTGACCGTTTCACAAGTCTGCGCGTCTGGCGCATAAGGCTATCAAAGAAACCTACTTATAAAATTAGAGCTTTTCACTCAATCAATAAGGCAACCAAAGTTACCATAATCGGCAGTGGACCCGGCTGTCCGTATGGCCTTAACCTCGCTGGGTGGTCCGAAACAATTGCTTTGAAAAGACTCTGTCTGTTACTCTGCATCTTCGTCTCTCAAAATCGACTATAGCATAACATGTTAAAAAAACACTGTCAAGAATTTCTCCCATCTATTCGTTACTTTCTTGCAGCAATTCTTGCATTAAATTAAGGTTCGAATCAGAATGTTCCAGTTCTCTTGAATAACGATACACCGTATCTATCACATCATTTATATCTAGCACTTTTTCTTGCTTCATCCACTGTGCCATCAGAAATTCATGGATCAACAGGGTGCTGACAACAGCCATCTGTGCTTTCGCAAATGCTTCACCATCGTATACTGCACCGCAAAAATAGGTACTGATGAAATATACAAGGAGCTGTTCATATTGTATTTCATATTCCGGCATTTCTTTCGCCATCCAGGCATGAAATTCTTGTATCATCTCAACATACCGTTTTTTGTCTATTTTTTCATTTACATTTCCATATAATAGTTTCTCCGCTTCTTGGAGATAAGACTCCCAATCCGCTCTTAAATGTTCCATCTGATACTGATTTTGAAACATCTTTCTACTATATGTATAGTAATCCACTTCTGCAAGAGCATTTTTCACTTCCCGCACACCTTCTTCAGCCTGATAGTAATCAAATACATCATCCATCGAGAATATATCTTCTTCGTCAATACATTCCTGCAGATCACGTGCAATCGCCAGAATAAGAGCTGCTCGCAGATTCAGCTTTTTCTCTCTGTCCTGTAAAATATCGATCATCACATCTCTTGCATCTAACAGTTTCGAATAGAAAAACGGATCAAAATCTTCATAATCTTCTTCCTCATCTGTTTCATAAGTAAGAAAATGTACCGATTCTTTTTTATTCATCAGGATTCTCGTCACTTCCGGACAGGATACAGAAAGTGTAACCTCCCGCACATCTTCAAATTCTTCAATATGTCTTGGATACAATTTACAGGTTCTGCACAGGCTCTCTTCTCCCAAGGCGGTATACATATCACAGAGGTTTGATTGATTCAGGAAAGCACATCTTCTGTCTTTATCCTGCTTGAATGTTCCTTCTTCCCAGTTGACAGATTCTTTCATACGCTCTGCAAATGTGCCTGTCTCATTTTTATATTTCTCTAATGAAGCTTCATCTGCAACGATCTGCCATCCGGCACAACAAGTGTCCTCACATTTTCCTGCAACACAGCTAAATTCATGATAATAATCCGGGATTGTATATAACATTGATCTACTTTATCCATTCCTTTCGCTTTTCTGATCGTCTATAGAATTTCCGACCTGTTTTATTATAGCACGCACTTTTAAGAAATGGTTATAAAAAAACGTATCAAACCGACTGGATTTCAATTATCACTATTGAATATCCGGTCGATTTGATACGTTTTATTATTTTCTTAGAAATTTAATTATTTCTTTTTCTCATACAAGAACTCTTCTGGAAGTGTTACATTAAAGTCATGTGCCAGTTCGCGGAAGTTCTCCGGTGTGATTGTCTGAATCTTTCTTGGTGTCATAGAAAGAATCTTCACAAGGATCTCTGCTGACTTCTCTACTGTATGCATAAGACCGAATGTAAGATCGAAGTCTTCTCCTGAACAGAACATTCCATGATGTGCCCAGATAGCAACATCGTATTTCTCCATCAGTTCAGCTGTCTTCTCTGCGATTGCTCTTCCGCCCGGAACCATCCAGCCTACAACTCCAACTCCATCCGGGAATACGACCGGACACTCTGTTGCTGACTCCCAAAGTTCTCTTGTAAATACCTGATCATCCAAAGGAAGAACGAATGTCAGTGCGATTGTATTTGTTGTATGTGCATGGTAGATTACACGATGTTTTCCGTTTGTGATTCTCTTCTTCACTTCATGGTTCATCAGATGAGTTGGAAGCTCACTTGTCGGTCTTCCTCCCTCTACCAGTCCCCAACGGATTCTGTATTTTGTTCCTGTAGAATCAATCTCAATAATTGCAAGACATACTTCAGGATCAACGATAATGTTTCTGAAATACTTTCCACTTCCTGTTACAAGGAAGAATTCTCCTGCAAGCCCCGGAACCTCTGTTCCGATTTCTGTCCATTCTCCTGATTCATTCAGACGTGGTCTGATCAGTTCAACCTCTTCTGGTTTCAGACGATAACTTAAATTACCACCATTTCTCTCATGCCATCCCTGAAGGAATCCGTCATTTGCCATTTTAATAAAATCCTGTACAAACTTCGCATCTAAAATCTTCATATTATTCTACTCCTTCTGTTTTTACTCATTTACCGCAATGTTGTTTTATGTGGTTTATTTCTTCTTTGCTATTGTTTTCTTGTGGTTTCTATTTGTATTATAGATGGTTTTATGTGGTTTGTAAACACTTTTTTCAAAAAAAATTGTACAATCCGAAAGACATTAACACAAAGCAAGCCTATCATGCTATAATTCTGAACTATATCAGGAGGTACTGATCATGGCTGTGATGATCCAGGCCAGACATCTTTTCTATGGACTTTCCATGTTAGATAAATTCAAAGGACTTGGATGGAAGAAGTATTATCTGATTTTCGGAATGTGTGATGAGACCTTCTCTGTCAATTACACCTCTGAGATTCCCGAAGATGTAGACCGCGGATGGTTCTATTTTTTTGTTACATTATTGAACCAGTTCTATTGGGTTGCTTCCGCAACGATTGGTGGAATCATTGGTTCTCTTCTTAAATTCGACACATCAGGAATCAGTTTTGTCATGACAGCTATGTTCGTTGTAATTTTCCTGGATCAGTGGATGAAAGAAAAAATCCATGTTTCTTCTATGATTGGAATCCTGGTTTCGCTTGTATGTCTGATTCTCTTCGGAGCGGATTCCTTTATGATTCCGACAATGATACTGATTGTACTTCTACTGACAGTACTTCGAAAGTGGCTGGAACACTGCGACAAACTTAAAGAAAAGGAGGAGCCGACCAAATGAGTAGCATGACTTTGGCACAACAGATAATTACAATCGGAATGTGCATACTTGGAACAATGACAACGCGCTATCTTCCTTTCCTTATTTTTAAAGAAAATAAAAAGACACCGGAATATATCCAGTATCTTGGTAAATTTCTTCCTTCTGCTGTTTTCGGAATGTTAGTTATCTATTGTCTGAAAAATGTAGAAATACTGCACGGAACTCATGGAATTCCGGAAGGAATCTCCATTCTTGTCACCGCAGTACTTCATATATGGAAGAAAAATATGTTTCTATCCATTGCAGGCGGAACTATCTGTTATATGTTGATATTATATTTTCTATAATAATCTCAATGGCAAAAAGGTCTGAGACCACATGTGCTTACACATTAGCGGTTGCTGTTCTCACTTTGTGCGACCAGCAACCATTTCTAATCTCATAACTCTTATGGCTTGCATCTGCCACAAGGCTCATATCCTTCTTTAATCAAATCCGACCTACTTCCTGTATACTCTTCTTTGTTCTCTGCTTTGATGTCCTTCACACCAGAACAAGTTGATTTATGAAACTTTTTTGTATTCTTATTCAATATATAAGTTTCTTTTTTGGTTAAATTTGATGTTTTTGATGAATTGGATACATTTTTATCAGTCACTTCAGCTTCTGTTTCTGGAGCCCACTCACCTTCCGGCGTTGCGAGTTTTTCCGTCTGATAACTCTCTCCTGTCTCATAATTGATCACAACATATGGCTGTACATTATATACGTATACGTTAAATGTTACCCCGGCGCCATCATCTTCCACAGACTTCGCCTCCATCTGGACTCCAGAAGCCACCAGGTCATCACCACTATAGATTGGAGTGACACGATACATCACATGATTATCCGTTTCTTTAACATAGTCTGCCACCTCATCCTCGAACGGAAGCATACCATCTACATTCATATAGCGGGTTCCTGTAATCAGGTTACGTTCATTCGCATTCTCACCTGTCAACTGGAAACCAATCAGATGACAACGGTTATACAGATATCCACCGTCAATTCCGTCATATTCCTTATTCACCCAGCCTGTTGGCTTCACACTACTGATGCTTTCTCTTTTCTGTGTCGGCATCAAATCTTCACCTACACAGGCTTCCGCTGTCTGACATCTTCCCAGTTCATCTAACGGGCTGTATTCTTCGTAAGAATCTGCCGTCAGCTCATCTTCTGTAAATGTTGGCTCATTATCATTGATCTCCACGTATGGCTGTCCTGTATACTCCGGTACTTCTTCCAGCGTATCAACGGATTCTATCTGTCCTGTTGATGCGAATGTCGTTTCTGTTGTCGTTTGATTTCCGCGGTCGGAATCCTGATTGCCTGATCCTTGTGATATCTGCAGTGAACCGCAGGATGTCAAAAGAAGACAAAGGGCCGTTATACATCCACATAATATGGTTTTAAATTTCTTTTTGCTCATATTGCACTCCTTTTTCGAACATATGTACTTGTTAAGTATACACTATTTTTTCTAATATAGGAAGTTCTTTGTGTGGACACCAGTAACAAAATGTCAATAGTTTTTTAATCACTTTTCAAAAAAGGAAAAAAATAGAACGTATAGTTAATTTCCATACGCTCTATCTCACATTTCATATTAAATTTTTGAATTCTACAAACTTAAATTGTATTTCTGTTTGTTTTAAAAATGGACAATCCCGATTTCAGGACTGCCCATTCATTCTGCTAATTATGCGATTTTTTCTTGCTTACACCGATTTCTGCATCAATTGATGTAAGTTTGATGTAAATCGCTGTTTTTTCAGTTTTTTATCAAATGAAGTACGTCCCGTCTATTTGATAAAACGGTACATCTTTACATCATCTTAATAGAGCTTTGCACCTGCTGGAATGTGGTCATCAACCATCAGAAGGTTCAGTCCTTCGTGACCGTCTTCCTCGTGTACTGCTGAAATCAGCATACCTTCGGAATCAATTCCCATCATCTTTCTTGGTGGCAGATTCACGATAGCAATTGCTGTCTTACCAACCAGTTCTTCCGGCTCGTAATACTCGTGAATACCGCTTAAAATCACACGGTCTTTGCGTTCTCCGTCATCTAATGTAAACTTCAGAAGCTTCTTTGACTTCGGTACTGCTTCACAAGCTAAAATCTTAACTGCACGGAAATCAGATTTTGCAAATGTATCAAAATCTACAAATTCCTCAAAAAGTGGCTCAATTTTTACTTTTGAAAGATCAAGCTGTACGCTCTCTGCGGACACACTTGTTGTCGGCTCACTTGCTGCAGGAGCTGCTTCGGAAGTCTTAGAAGACTTCTTGTCAGAGTCTAATGACTTCATTGTCGGGATTTCACATCAATTTAATTTACATTGACGCTTTTTCCTTTAATAAAGCCTTTTTCGGTGTTCCAACATTATTATAATAACATATTTATGCTGATTACACCACTCGAATTTGTCGTACTCTTGTCGTATGGCACACATTTTGTCGTACTCTCGTCAGTCCATGCCGGACTCTTTCCTAAAATACATCTAAATTGTGTGCTAAATTTTGAATTGCTTCCTGCTTTTTAGTATCGGTAACTTCCGCATAAATATCCATGGTTGTTTCGATATTTGCGTGTCCCATAATAGACTGAATTACCTTTAAGTTTGTTTCATTTTCGCAAAACCTTGAACAAAAGGTATGTCGCAAATGATGACATGAAAAATGTGGTATTATCACAGGCTCTCTGTGCTGTTTTGCAGCTTTTACCACTTCTTCTGCATTGTGTGCTTCATATATACGCTTGATTGCTCTGTTTACAGCTTGCGGATTATGGATATTGCCAAAACGATTCATAAAGATAAATCCTTTCATCCCATCAATCACTGTTTCATTAAATCCATGTTCCTTCTGGTCATCCAATTCCATCTGGAGTGCATCATAAACCGTATCCATCATCGGAATCGTGCGTATACCAGCTTCTGTCTTTGGAAGAGATACAGCAAATGAACATATCGGATGTTCTTTGAACTCTCTACTGTAATAAACCACGCTATGATTGATACTGATCGTCCTTTTTTCAAAATCAATGTCTTCCCATCGGATACCGATTGCTTCTCCTATTCGACAACCTGTTCCAAGCAGAAACTTAAAAAATGATGCCCAGTGGTAAAATGTAGGACTTTCATCAATATAGCGTATAAAGGCTCTCTGTTGTTCCACTGTCAAAGCGTGTCTCACACCATGATTTTTCCCCGGTTGCTTTTTAATCTGTGCCATTACTCCATCGCTTGGATTAACACGAATGATGTTATCACGCACAGCAAGCTGAAATGTCGGGTGTAAAACAGTATGAATTGTTTCTAGCGTATTTATCTGCATTTCCTTCTCTTTCAACAAATGCTGATAGAACTGCAATACATCAGAATACTTCACAGCGGCAATTTTCTTCTTGCCAAATCCACCTCGTATAAAGCGATCATACATATATTTATAGTTCCGCATTGTTGTTTCCCTCAACTCTGCCTTTGTCGATATATATCTGTCAAAAACAAAATTGATTGTAGATGTTCCGGCTGCATACGCATCCAACCCATCAAGCTGATCTTTCATCAGTTTAACTTCTCTCTCCCGCAATTCCATGATGTCCTTAGAATAGATGCTCCGGCGCTTTCCTTCCGGATCAACATAAGTATATACATACTTACCATCGCAACTGCGTTGAGTTTCGCCTTTTCTTAATACTCTCCCTTTGTTATCCTTTCTTGATTTCGCCATCTCGTCTCCTCTCTCAAGGAAAGAGATTTTGTACTAGCTACTCAGCCGGTTTATCCATTGCATACTGCATATCAATCCCTCTTTGTAGCACCTGTGTTATGGTCATGTCATGTTTGGACGCATATCCTTTCAGTCTTGCAGCTTCTTCCTCCGTCAGTTTTAATCCGATAAGAGTTTTTTTAGGATTATCCGACTTCGGTCTACCTGTTCTAGCCACAATATACACCTCCATCCATTTCATAATCATTATACTTTCTGTTTAACCAAAAGTCAAGTGAATTTTGGTTAAACCAAAATCTTTTTCCTTGTCTGCAAAATTTATTTCACCCGAAATGACTCAAGATATTGGTCAAACACATCAAGGTCTACTAACACCATTCTGTCTATCTTCAGAATTGCTCCCGCATCTTTGGCAAGAGTCTGAAATTTATTCATACCCATGCTGTACATTTCTGCCCCTTCCTTATATCTGACCAGTCTTTTCTTATTTATTACCTTTGGCATCCTCTGCATTACTCAAATCCTCCTTAAATTTAACACGCATTTTATCTGCCAATGACAACCCACAATTCACTTGCCGGCTCTCATAGGCAGATAAAAATGCAATACAGGTGACAGATCATTACTCTGTCCACATCGGTCTTGCACCGTCATTCAAATTGACCGGACTGCAAATTTCCTTACAATCCGGAAGTATCATTATCACGGACATGCTTCATCGCCCTGTGTTACTGCCACACATTTTGTCAGATCTTCTCGCTCCATACCTTTGCTTCAATGTAATATTTCAACATTCCCTCACGTTCACTCCGCTCAAAGAGCAGGTACATCTTGGCGAATCTACCTAGTGGCTCCACATATCCTCACGTCCTGTATGCAAAAAATATTCAGTTGTCAAGGTACAAGATGCATACGCAGCAATCAGCGAATGGAAAGGGACAATGCTAACCGCCTGTTATGCAACTTCAAAAGCCAATATCTTTGTGATCAGCTTTGTTTCTAATCTGCGACGCAGAGTTTCATCAATGCAGTAATGCACCTGTCCGCTTTCGTCATATAACTTTCTGGTAGACAATTTGATTATGTATCCCTCATAGTGTTTTAACACTGTATTGATGGCACTTACATCGCCCTCTGATGCTGCCTTTATAATATGGAAAGGCAACAAATTTTCCTCATTTCTGCTTTTATACATCTTTTTCATCTGCTATTCCTTCCATGATCTTCTTCAAAATTTCAAGTGAGCGTGTCCTGTGTTCATGAATGGTACTGCGAACCAGATTCATTTCTCTTGCAATATCCGCATCGCTCATTTCCATAAAATATGAAAGTAAAATAACATTCCTTTTTCTTTCTGTAAGTTCCTTCAAAGCTTCAGCAATCAGGGTATTTTTTACTTCAATGTCATAGCCATGCACTTCAAAATGATGATATTCTGTTCCATACTCATCCATAGTAAATAATTTGCTCAACTCCTTTTCCGACAGTTCAGAGAATGTAACTTCGTGTTTCCTGCGATAGTCCATGTGTTTGTAATAATTTACAGCTTCGCCTTTTAATGCCATCTGGCATAACCGGTCAAACTGGTGCCGGATAGTCATTTCATCCTTAGAAGAAGGTTGCCCCATACGAGTTCACCTCCTCCCGTTCCGAATGCCAAGGCTTTTGCCCTTTTTCCCTTCCGGTGTATCTCCCAAATGAAACTGGGAAGATGTTCGGGTGGATTGAAAAATTTTTAGGAAAATTTTTCTGTATATAAAAAACGCCCTTATGGGCATATACCCACAGGACACCGTTTATAGCTGATATTAAATTTTCTCCACATTCTACGAGTGTATATAATACACTTTCAATTGTAGAATTTGCCGCATTACTTAAAATGCGACCTATTTAGCTGTCCTTCCACGCAATGGGCAGGATAATATTTCCCAAATACAAAAATATCCTTTCAACGGTTCAGAATCCATAACTCTCCCAAACACATTCAAAGGATAAAAACATGAGAAAAAACCTTTGAATACTGCGTTTTTTTATATGCAATATCCAAAGTTACTTATTTTATTCAAGTGCATTATATCCCTCTGTTTTAGTGCGTTATTAGTTCATTTCTTTTTCAAATCGTGAACTATACACTATATACGGAGGTGCATGATATGGCTAAATCTAAGAAAATTGATAAAGACATGGGTTTTCGCCTGAAGAAAGCCAGATTAGACCAAAAGCTGACTTATGATGAGCTATCCGAAAAATCCGGTGTTTCATCAAGATATATTAAAGAGATTGAAAATCATGGCAATGTTCCAAGTCTTGAAAAACTCGGACAGCTCATTCGTGCTTTACACATCTCTGCCGATCCATTTTTTTATCCAGCGGCTTTGAACGATAATCTGGATTACCAAAGGCTGTTGATTTATCTTTCAGAATGTACTCCCGATCAGATAACCACCATCCTTGCACTTGTGGAAGCCTATCTTCGTACATATAAAACCCATGAAACAGAATAGCAGAAAGATTTCTATTTTTTCTGGATTATTTCTGAATAATTCTGGATAAAACAGGGTGGTCAGCTTGCCTGTAAGCCTTCCACCCCGTTTGAACTATTTTTCAGTATGCATAAGCAATTCTTTTACTTTATTTCTTTTTTTCAAAATTCCCAATCCTTCAAATATCTGTATCGCATCTATCATTCCCTGATAATACGCTCTTTGTTCTTCTTGAAAATGAGCATGATCCACAATATCCATATATTTTTCCAAAAGCTCCCTCTGTTCTCCTGAAATCTCTGCCAGCAACTTCTCATATTCCTGATTTGCCTTTTTTAATTCTTTAGCTGCATTTTTCGCTTCTTTCGTACAAACGGAATACTCACGCTCTCCTGCTTCGCTACGAAGCTCCTCCAATACCTCTGCCACTGTTTCAAATACTTCATTCATTTTTGTATCCACCTTTCCATATAAGTATTGCATTTTGCAGGCAGTATTATCAGTCCTTGCATTATTTTCAACAACTTTATCCTATTATACTTCATCTTTAGAAGTATATTATCAATAATATTCCGTAAAATCAATCATGTAACACTTCATCTTTAGAAAGTTGGTGTTTGAATGAAGATTTACTGGAATAAGGAAAGTAATTCCAAGAACCTTATCGGACAACGTGTAAAATCCCTACGAATCGAAAAACATATGTCACAAAAAGCATTAGCCGAACAACTGCAACTTGCCGGATATGAATTCAGTGATCTTACCGTACTTCGTATCGAACAAGGAACACGTTTTGTTCCGGATTATGAAGTAGTTGCCCTTGCAGAATTTTTTCATGTATCTTGTGAATACCTCTTGGGTGTCAAAAACGAAAAATAAGCAGTGATCTGTATTATTTTCACAGACCACTGCTTAAATTTTTATTAAAGCGATACCCAACTCCCCACACTGTCTGTATGTACATTGGTTTACTTGGATCATCTTCTATTTTCTCACGCAGGTTACGAATATGGCTCATGACAATGTTATGATTGCCAAAATAAGGTTCTTTCCAAACACGATTGTATATCTGCTCCTTACTGAATACTATTCCGGCATTTTGTGCTAACAACAATAAGATTTCAAACTCTGTGTAAGTCAACTCAATCTCATTATCTTCCCGAACCACAATCCGCTTATATTCATCAATGCGAAGTCCATCAAATATCAGTTTTCGTTTATTGACAATCTGCTGTCGTAAGACTTCTGTTTCCTCATTCAAACATGATAAAATATTGTTGATAATATGTTCTTCGTTATCTTCAAAGGACAAAATCAGCAACTTCCCAAAAGCACCACCTTCCTTTATGCTTTCCTTTCTATGATTGTAAACACACTACACCATTTAATTCAAAGAAATCGGATAAAGTTGAAAATCAGCGAAGCAGCATTTATTAATTACTCCGCTGATTTACTGCTATTCTTCCCGTATGGCAGGCAAAATTTCCGCTTTCTTTAATTCAACTTTGGCATATGCTACAAAAATCAGATAAATACCTCCCATAACAGCAACAAGCGCTATGAGGAACAGCCACGGCAATTTCAACGAAATACAATGGTTTACTGCATCCAAGCGTTGACATGCCACGATGCTGATAAGTCCTCCAAATGCAAGAGAAACCAACAGGGAGCCACCAAGGTAACTACCAATCTCTCGGTCTAACATTGATTTTAGCTGCTTCTGCGTTGCTCCAACGGCCTTCAGTAAGCCAAACTCTCGTTTCCTGTTCTGAAAATCAACCATAAGCATATTCATAAGACTGATACTTCCAAAGACAAACAGAATAGCAGAGGCCATATACAGAGCATTTATAGAGGCTCTATATTGATGCTGAATATTTTTTATCGTTTGATCAATCGTATTTACTTCTATTTTTCCATTTTCATCCGCAATCTCCTGAACTGCAGTCAAAACTTCGTCAAAATGTCCGTCTGAATTTTTGACTGCCAGAATACCCGTCTGCTCTGTTATTCCTGTCAGTTTCTCTGCTGTATCATAAGTCATCATGAAGTAGGGACTTCCGGGAACGACCGGGCTATTCTCCATCAAATCAGACCTGTTGTATGTGCCTACAACAACGGCTTCCACATTAAAGATACTGCCATCAAAAGATCTGCCCTCAATCTTCAAAGTATCGCCAACCTGTGCTATACCTTCTTCAACCAATATTCCATTTTTCTCAACCATATCGTCGTAATCTGCCGTTCCAGAGGATAGCACTGCCTGCTTTTCTTCCGTCTGCTCCCGGTTTAAGGTTGGAAAGAAATCTGAAATGCTCGTGATAGAACCACTTCCGCCCGAAAAAGTAACCGTCATATAAACGCTGTCGAATGCAGTGATTTTTTCTACCCCGTCTATCTTTTCTAATTCCTGCATCAGTGTCTGATCCTCAAGCGGATTTTCTTCCAGCTGCAATTTTGCACTTCCGTATGGCTCCGCTTCGTTATCAAAGGAACTACCCACTGTATTTTTTATTTGTATAAGAATGTTACCAGCTGGATAATATTTAAAGCTCGCCTGTTTTTCCGGATCAATAGAACCAGCAACCGTAGAAGTAACCAGTAAAAGAGCACCGCTCACTCCAAGCATTAGCAGTGTCAAAGCTGCCTTTTGCCTATTTCTTTGTATATTTAATTTTGCCAGATGAGGCGGCGTAAGTTTCCGATGCAATTTCGGACTGTTTTTTGCCTTTCCGGCATACGTGAGATATTTCGCACCCTCTACCGGGGAAGTGTTCATTGCTACCCGGACAGGCTTAAAAATAGCAATATTCACTGTCATAAAGGCTACTGCGGCGATCAGTACAGCATAAATAACTGTTGTTTTCAGCTGAAATCCGTCAGGACAACCAATAAATCCAATCAGTGCGCCAATGACAAGACCTAGAGGAATACCCGTCAAGGCATATAACCGTCCCTCTTTTCCTGCCATCCGCTTAATCTGCCTTTTTGTCATGCCAAGTGTCCGCAGTTGCCCAAACATCTGAACATTTTTTACAATCTTTGTGTAAAAGACACCATAGACAATCGTTGCCGCCAGAATAGCCGTCAATGCCGCCAGTAATGGCACTGGAATCGGAATACCCGATGTGATCACCCCCGACATAACAGCAATATATTCTGTAAGCATTACCTGTTCCTCGACGATGCCTGTATTTTGTATTGCTTTGCTGGCAAAATCAAGAATCGCCGTGGAGCTTATGGCATCTGTATTCAGCCTTGTATATGCTGTAACCTGAAAAGAATCTTTTGCCAAATCTCGGGCAAGCTCTTTACTGACATAAATAAAATATCCGTTGCTTTCCTTTGTGTCGTCCAGAATACCAGAAAGCGTATATTCCGCTTTCTGCCCTGTGCCGGTCACGTCAAGGGAAATAACATCGCCAGGTTTATACGCTTTTCCTAAAAAGTCAATATAATTCTGCGGAAGCATAATCTCATTTTCTTTCTGCGGCACACTTCCCTGTAAAGTCTTTTCTTCCTGATGCAACAAGTAATCTTCATCTCCATAAGCAACCGTAATTGTTTTATCATCCACATAAAAAAAGCCAATAGCGGAATATTCTCCGATCCATGAAATATCTTTGTTTTGGCGCAGCAAAGCTGTCTGTTCATCCGTAACTCCCAAAATGCCAATCTGTGCTTTATTCCTCTGTGTGTTCTTAAATTCCTCTTGTGTTCCTGTTGATATTAGGATAATCGAAAAAACCATACAGACAGAGAGGGCGATTGTCAAAAGCAAAAAAGTCTTGCTTCTCTTATCCGCTTTCATACTCCTATCTGCCAATTTCTTTACAATAGCGCTTGTATCATTTTCAAAAGGCCAAGTCATAGCCGTCACCTCCTTACTCCATGATTTTTCCGTCCTCAATGCGGACAATTCGATCCGCAAGACGGGCAATGTCATTATTGTGGGTAATCATCACGACGGTTTGCCGGAACTTGGCACTGGTACGCTTGATAAGTCCAAGCACCTCAGCGCTGGTCTTGCTGTCAAGGTTGCCAGTCGGCTCGTCAGCCAGCACAATGGCCGGTTTGGTAATTAGGGCACGGGCAATCGCCACACGCTGTTGCTGACCGCCTGAAAGATTATTTGGCATATTTTTTAATTTATTTTCCAACCCCAGCAGGTGAATAATTTCATCCAAAAACTTCTGATCCACCGTGTCCCCGTCCAGCTCCACCGGCAGGACAATGTTCTCATATACATTCAGAATGGGAACAAGGTTATAATTCTGGAAGATAAAACCGATGTTGCGGCGTCTAAAAATGGTAAGCTGCTCGTCGTTCTTTTTGGCCAGTTCCTCGCCACGGACAACCACGGTTCCGCTGGTGGGAGTGTCCAGTCCTCCCATCATGTGAAGCAGAGTGGATTTTCCGCTGCCGGACTCTCCCAAAATACCGAGGCAGGTCCCTCTTTTTACGTTCAGGGACACATCAAAGAGCACCTGCTGACGGGTATGTCCGAACACCTTGTCCTGACGCTCGCTTCGGAAACTGACGCAGATATTTTTCAGTTCAAGCATAGACACGCTCCTTTCCTCCCAGCACCTGGCTGTATCGGCGCATCACATCCGTCCGCTTTTCCACCAGCAGCTTGGTATAGGAATCGGTTGCATGGTGAAGAATGTGTTGGAAATCGCCTTGGTCCACCACAAGCCCCTGATTGAGGACTACGATCCGGTCTGCCACACGGGAAATCGCATTCAAGTCATGGGAGATAAAGACCATCGCTGTCTGGTGTTCCTGCTTGATCCGCAGCAATTCGTCCAGGATCTCAAATTGAGTGATGGCGTCAATAGCTGTGGTAGGTTCGTCCGCGATCAGAAGGGACGGCTTCATAGAGGTCGCAATGCCAATCATAATCCGTTGAAGCATTCCGCCGGAGAGCTGATGCGGGTACTTCTCCAACACCTCCTCCGGATTACGAATCCGCATTTTCTCCAGCATCTCCAGAGAACGCTGGCGGATATCCGCCTTGCTCCAATCATTGTGGGCCGCAAAGGTTTCGGCAATCTGGGCTCCGATCCGGTAGAGAGGATCAAAACAGGTCATCGGGTTTTGAAGGATGATGCCTACCTGACCGCCTCTTAGACGGCGCAGTTCTTCATCACTTCTCCCCAGCAGCTCCTCTCCCTGGAATTTGGCACTTCCAAGCACGTGGAAGCTATGATCCAAAAGGCCCATCGCCGCTTTCATAGACATGGATTTTC
>OHAY01000336.1_pt1 | contig 49741 bp, 46 predicted proteins | sample 1577191 | NCBI WGS metagenome assembly OHAY01 (sample SAMEA3541504, study PRJEB24748) | human gut metagenome | biome: human gut; feature: human-associated habitat; material: faeces | place: China | collected 2012 | reverse complement strand
GTAGTAAAAGCATAGTGCGTTTTCTTTTCCAGATATCGATATATCATCAAAGAAAACAAATAAGGAAATGAGACCGGATACGGTCTTCCCAGGATAAATAAACGGGACGGGCCTTAAATTCTGTTTTCATTCTTTGCCAGGAAGCTGCAAAAATCATGCTCCCTAAAGGCTATGGCAAAATCGTTACGATTGCATCCATGGTTTCCTTCTTCGGAGGACAGACCGTTCCGGCATACTCTGCTGCCAAAGGCGGTATTGCCCAGATGACGAAAGAAATGAGTAATGACTGGATTGGCCGGGGTATCAAGGTCAACTCTTTGGCACCGGGCTATATGGCGACAGAAATGAATGAAGCCCTCCTGGACAAGAGCAATCCCCGCTATGCCCAGATTACGGAACGTATCCCGGCACACCGCTGGGGCGATGGCAACGATATGAAAGGTCCATGCCTGTTCCTGTGCTCCCACGCCAGCGATTATCTCGGCGGTGCCATCATTCCTGTATATGGCGGCTATCTGGTCAAATAATCAACTATCCGGTACGACCGTTGTAAAAAAATGGCCTGCTCCATGAACGTATGTACTCTCATGGGGCAGGCATTTTTTATGAAGATTACCGGCTGAAGAATATGGTCATCAGCCGTTGAAGTGCTTCCTGATCCGATGCTCCCATGGTTTCCCGGGCAGAGTGCATGGCCAGGAGTGGCAGCCCTATGTCCATGGTGCGCATGGGCATGTTGGCGGACAGGAGGGAACCCAGAGTGGAACCTCCCCGCATGTCCGAACGGTTCAGGAAAAATTGATAGGGGATGTCATGGCTTTCGCAGAGACTGCGGGCGATGGCAATCGCTTCGGCGTCACCGGCATAGGTCTGGCTGCAGGCTGTTTTCAGAACCAGACCTCCGTTGAGGACAGGAATGTTGGTGGGGTCGTTCTTGCCGGGATAGTTCGGATGGAAGGCATGGGCCGCATCGAGAGAGAAGAAATAGCCGCGGCCCATATCGGAAAACAACTCAGATTCTGTATAGCCGAGAGCGGCGTATATCCGCTGCAGGATCTGGGGGCAGATCAGTGATGCGGCCCCTTGTTTGCTGCGGCTGCCGACTTCTTCGTTGTCAAAGAGGGCGATGAGATTCAGTCCGTCTGTGCTGGTGCCGTTCAAGAGCCCCATGAGGCAGGCATAAACCGAGGTCTGATTGTCCAGACGGGAAGAAGAGATAAATTCATTATTCCGGCCCAAGAGACAAGGCAGCTCTGCCGGATAGACCGTCAGTTCATAAGACAGGATGTCTTCTGCCGGCAGAGAAAATTCATCGGCCAGAAATTCCGGGAAAAAGGAATCGTCAGTGGGTGTACTTCCGAACTGTGTAAAGAGGGGGAGCATGTCTTTCTGGGGATTCAGCTTTTCTCCGTCGTTGACAGAAGGGTTCATGTGGATTGCCAGGTGGGGAATCGTAAGAAGAGGGCGCCGGGCATCGACATAGCGGACATCGGGATTATAGGCATCGTCACTGCGGAGCACGATTTTGCCGGCCAGGGACAAGGGACGGTCCAGCCAGGTGTTGCGGATCATGCCGCCATAAAGTTCAACGTTGAGTTTCCCGTAATTTTGCGTATGTATCCCTGCATGGGGCTTGATGCGCAGGCAGGGAAAATCCGTATGGGCAGCGGCGATGTGCAGGTGACTCCGCGGTTTCCTGCCGATGCGGAACGCCAGCAGGGTCGAGCCGAATACGCGGATATAGTATGCCTTTCCCGGCGTCAGCGACCACGGATGAGATAAGGAAAGGGGCGTAAATCCTTTTTCTTCCAGCAGGTCCATGCCGGCCTGGGCGGAGTGAAAAGGGGATACGGCCTTTTCCAGAAAATCGAATAAACCTGTTTGTATTGTGTCCATTTTAGCAGCCTCCATTCAATTCGTATCACTATGCATAGTTCCCGGCAGCCAGCTTTGTATGTTGAGACATTCCTGGATGATGTGGGACATGGGCGGTGTGAGAAATTTATCTTTATGATAGACGATGCGGAAAATACGCTGGAATGTGAGGCCCGGCAGGGGAAGTTCACACAGCGTTCCGGCTTCTATTTCCTTCCGGACCAGACGGCGCGAGAGAAAGGCAGTTCCCAGATTGGCCATGACGGCTTTTTTGATGGCTTCAGAATTATTGTAAACGCCGCAGACATGATAGGGAATGGCGTGGTTGTCCATGACGCGGGCGAACAATTCCCGTGTACCACTGCCGGATTCCCGCAGAAATACGGGGATATGGTCCAGATCGTGGCACTGATGGATATCTTTCCGGCTCCATGGATTTTGGGGCGAGGCAATGGCAGTCAGCTCATCGGTCAGGAACGGAAGTGACGTGAGGTAGGGAGAGGTCAGACGACCTTCAATGAGGGCCAGGTCCAGCTTATCTTCTATAAGCCGTTGTTCCAGCTCTTTCGTATTATGGATTTCCGAACAGATTTCCTGCTCAGGAAGGAGGATATGTTCGTGCTGCAATAGTTCGACTAACAGGACTTCTCCAATGGTAATACTGGCCCCCAGACGCAGGGGAATCTGATTTTGCAGGGATTTCATACCCGCTTCTGTTTTTTTAATGAGTGACGTAATCTGATAGGCATATTGTAATAGATGCTGGCCTGCTGCTGTCACAAAAATACGCCGGCCCAGACGGTGGAACAGCAATAACCCATAGTGATCTTCCAGCTCATGAATAGCCTGGGTAATAGACGGCTGACTGATGTGCAGCTGTCTGGCGGCATGGGTCATGTTCATGGTTTCGCAGACGGCGATGAATATCTGCAAATGACGAAGTGTCATCGTATCACCTGTTTCTATATAGGTATTTACTTATGGATTATATTATATATCGGTATTTTCCATATGGAAAGGGGTGCGGTATACTTATTCCATCGTGATTTTGCGTAGAGGAGTGAATATAGAATGAGTAACATGCAAAGCGTGGAATGGCATCGTGCTGCCGTTGGTTTTATCCTGACATTGGCCTGTTCCCTGGCAGGCTGGCAGCTGGCAAAGCTGCCGGGGTTTTCCCTGATTGGTCATCTCGTACTGGCCCTGCTTCTGGGCATGGCGCTTCAGATTTTTCGTTCGCTGACCCTGACGGCCCGGGAAAGCACCGGATTCATTGCCAATAAATTTTTACGGGCCGGTATTATTTTACTGGGATTCAAACTGAATCTGGTCATCCTCATGACATCGGGTCTGCGCAGCCTGGAAGCGGCTGTCGTCGTTGTCACCGTGATGATTCTTATCAATTATGGCGTGGCCCGGTTATTCCGGGTAGACCACACGCTGGCACTACTTACAGCATGCGGATGCAGTATCTGCGGGGCTGCGGCTGTCATGGGGATATCGGGGACGGTAAAAGCAAAAGCCAGCCAGTCTGTCCTGGCCGTGGCCATCGTAGCCGTCCTGGGTACGGTATTTACTCTGATTGAAGTCGGACTGCAGCCGTTCCTGGGATTTACCGACAGCCAGTTTGGCGTCATGGCCGGACTGAGCCTTCATGAAATCGCCCACGCCGTAGCTGCCGGGGGGAGTGCGGGACCGGTGGGAACTGATAGTGCCATCATTGCCAAGCTTTCCCGGGTCCTGTTGCTGGCTCCCGTCGCCATTATCGTAGGTGTTCTTGAAGCCTGGCGCAACCGGCGGCAGGGCGATGGCAGGCAGAAAATGAAAGTGCCCATTCCCTGGTTTATGGGCGGGTTCATCCTGGCCAGTGCCATCGGGTCCTATGTGCCGGCTGTTGCGACCGTGGTACCATTCCTGGTACAGGCTGCCTATATCATTCTGGGAATGGCTATGGCCGCCCTGGGCCTGAACGTAAATTTCAGTGTCATAGCCAAAGAAGGGGTCCGTCCCATGGCGGGAGCCTTCCTGTGCTCCTTCATCATACTGGGGCTGGGCTGGTTTATTGCATCCCATTATTTTATTTAGGTATATAGGTTAGACAAACAAAGAGGCTGTCTGCCGTATCAGATTTCTGGATCTGGTATGGCAGGCAGCCTTTTTACACCCATCGTTCTGTATCAGCTGAAAAATTCAATAATTTTGTGGATGGCCAGGGCCATATGATTGGGGTTCTGGAACGGATGATTGGCCCCTTCGACGGGAATGAATTCAATGACGTTGTTTTCCGCGAACCGTTCGGAAATCTCGATGGGGACCATTTCGTCCTTTGTTCCGTGGATGACAATCATGTCATCGGCATAGTCGAAATATTCCTGCTTCAGTATATCGAAATCCCGGAGAGAGTCGAGAAAATGCTGGTCGATTTTCATCTTCCGATCGAACCCTACTTGGATTTCCTTTCCCTTGCGGAGCTTGCTCTTGTCGGCTTCGGGAATGAAATCACACATAGTCTGATACATATTGATAGCCGGGCACCGCAAGGCAATCTTTTTAAAGGGATTTCCCTTTTCAATCAGGTAGCGGAGCGTAACGTAGCCACCGAAACTGGTAGAGTAGATGTACAGTGTTTCTGCCTGTAATTCTTCACGGGCATACTGTATGACCAGGTCGAGATAGGTCATACATTCTTCAACGGTCAGCTTTTTCCGGGCATCCTCTCCATGGCATGGCCAGTCAAAAGCAAGGGCTGCATAGTCGCTGTATTTCGCTGCCAGGTGTTCGCCGAAATGCTGCGTACCGGCCGTATCCTTGCTGCTCCCGAATCCATGGGTGACCAGGACGATATGGGAAAAAGTACGGGCCGTTTTCTGATGGTCACTGCAAATCAGCCTGCAGCGGATGCTATAGCCGTCTTTATTAATGTCAAATCGTTTCTCCATGACGTAATGCCTCTTTTTAATGTTAAAATTTGTATTTGTCACGAAATAAGTATAGCAGAAATTACCTGTTTGGAAAATAAGCATAATATATAATTAAATGCTATGGCCAGACTGCTGCATCTGTATCGCCACAGTGCTCTGGGTGTGGTACAATGACCTATAGGAAAGCTATGCTTTCTGATACAGTTGACAGATAAGTGAGGCGTTATGGTATGAAAACGATTACGACAGATGTATTGCAGCAGCTCCGCTCGGCCTATGAGGCGGACACGACAGCTCCTATCCTTCATGCGGCCCTTGCCAAAACAGACATGGCAGGCCTTTCTTATGTGCCCGGCGCGGCGGCACGGCTCAAAGGTGCTTTTTCTGTAGAAGTCAAGACGAGAGGAATCACGGCCCAGCAAAAATCTGGCCGCTGCTGGCTTTTTGCAGCCCTCAATATACTGAGAGAAATCGTGGCAGAACGTTGCCACCTGAATGAATTTGAATTGTCCCAGAATTACCTGTCCTTTTATGACAAACTGGAAAAGGCCAATAATTTCCTCCAGATGGTCATCAATCATGCCAATGAACCCCTCAAAGGCCAGTGTATGCAGTACATCCTGCGCGGCATGAGCGACGGCGGATATTGGTGTGAAGCGGCAGACCTGATAAAAAAATACGGCGTCGTGCCTAAACAGGTGCAGCCCGAAACGTATCAGTCGGAACACACAGACCATTTTGTAGCTACACTCAATAAGCTTCTGCGAAAAGACGCCATGGAATTGCGGGAACTGGTCCTGGCAGGAAAAGACCCATATGCGCGGAAGCTGGAAATGATGCAGGAAGTCTACAAAGCCGGATGCATTGCCTTCGGACAACCCGTTGAGATTTTTGATTTCGCTTATCACGATGCTGATGGTACCTACCATGAAGATCGCAATCTGACACCCCAGTCCTTTTATGAGAAATATGTTGGACTGGACATGGACCAGTACGTGCCGGTCATCAATGAACCGACATCGGATAAGCCGATGAATGGGCTGATCCGGTTCCATGGGACGGAAAATATGACAGACCGAGATATGACGGCTCTCAATATTCCACAGGAAGAACTGGAAGATCTGTGCATCAAACAGTTGAAAGCCGGACAGGCCGTGTGGTTCGCCTGCGATGCCGGTGCGTCCGGTGCGCGCAAAGAAGGCGTATGGGATCCGGACAGCGTACGTTATGAAGCGCTCCTCGGCGGCTTTTCTACGGACATGCCGAAAGGAAAGAGACTAGAATATAAAAGCAGTTCTGCTACTCACGCTATGATCCTGACAGGTGTTCATTTTGATGAATCGGGCCATCCGGACCGCTGGAAAATAGAAAATTCCTGGGGAAAGGACGTGGGGGATAAGGGCTATTTCGTCTGCTCCGAACAGTATTTCAAGGAATTTGTCTATGAAGCCGTCATCCGCCGGGAACACTTCAGCCCGGCCCAGCTGGATATGCTGAAGAAAGAAGCCGTTGTCATCAACGCCTGGGATGAAGATGTGTAAGGGGGAATCTGGTATGATAGACAGAGATATTCTGGTAAACCGTTTCATGAAATACGTGTCCTTTGATACACAGTCTGATGAAGACAACAATACAGTCTGCCCGAGTACAAAGGGGCAGACTGTATTGGCACAGTATCTGGCGGAGGAACTGCGTCGGATAGGTCTTAGTGATGTGTCTCTCGACGAACATGGCTATGTCATGGCGACGCTTCCGGCCAATGGGGCAGAACAGGCTCCTGTAGTGGGTTTTATTTCCCATCTCGATACGAGCCCCGATGCCCCTGGAGGCCCTGTGAAGCCCCGTATCGTCACTGACTATGACGGCGGTGACATCGTCCTCAATCAGGAAGAAAAGATTATCCTGTCCCCGCAGGATTTTCCCGGCCTTCTGGCCTATACAGGGCAGGATATCATGGTAACCGATGGTAAGACTCTTCTCGGGGCCGATGATAAAGCGGGCGTGACGGCTATTGTCAGTGCGGCAGAATACCTGATCCAACATCGGGACATACCCCATGGGACAGTCCGCATCGGCTTTACACCGGATGAAGAAACGGGACGGAGTGCCCTTTTGTTTGATGTGGCAAAATTTGCTGCTGATTTTGCCTATACCGTAGACGGCGGTGAACTCGGCGGACTGGAATACGAAAACTTCAATGCTGCCAACCCGGTTATTACCATATATGGCCGCAGCGTTCATACAGGGGACGCCAAGGGGAAAATGGTCAATGCCATTTCCCTTGCCTCGAAATGGCAGCAGATGCTTCCGGCAGGAGAAAAACCGGAATACACGGAAGACCGGGAAGGCTTCTTCCACGTCTATAAAATAAGCGGCGGAGTCGAACAATGCACCCTCCACATGCTCGTCCGCGACCACGACCGGAAACGCTTTGAAGAACGGAAAGAGTATCTTCGCAACATGGCACGTTTCTTCAATGAAACGTACGGTGATCATACGGTGGACATCAAAGAACACGATGTGTATTACAATATGCTCGATGTCATTCGTAACGGTCATATGGACGTAGTGGATCTGGCAAAAGATGCCATGAAAGCGGTCGGTGTAACTCCTGTCGTAGCACCTATCCGTGGTGGTACGGACGGGGCCCAGCTTTCCTTCCGGGGGCTGCCTTGTCCCAACCTCTTCACGGGAGGAGCCAATTTCCACGGGCGTTTTGAATACCTGCCGCTGGATTCTCTGAAAAAATCCTGCGAAACGGTCATAGAAATCATCAAATTAGCAGGTGTTGCTCATTGACTTACCAGAGATTATCTTCTTCATTGAATTTCCAGTCATAGGGATCCGAAATGACTTCCATGGCGGGAGTATTCTGGATATCGGGGATGCAGGCGACGGAGCATTCCAGTTCATTCAGGGAAATCGTATTTTTGATGCGGACGACTTTGGCCTGTGCCGGGTCAGGCAGGAAGGAATGGGCAATGGCCATTTCAATGGCATCTTTATCGCTATTGGCGTATAGTGGCATAGCGCCCATGTGGAACGATTTTGCTGTGATGATATTTGTATAGGTCATGGCAAAATCGATTTTATTGACAAAGCGATAGCTGATAATATCGGCTACACCAGCACCGGTTGCGTTACCGTGGGCCTTTTCTGTAATATCGAGCAGGACGATTTTTTCGATATCCGGTGCCAGTTTGTGAAAACCAGCAAACTGGCTTTCCCGTTCGGTACGGCCCGTTACGTTGGGGTCCATGCCGGCCCCACTGATTTCCTTGCCGACTTCATCGATGATGAGAACGTCGATACGGGGCAACAGAAGGTGGGGCATTTCTGTCCGTGCCAGCTGCTGCAGGCGGGCATCTTCCTGGAATAAACGGGGCGTCGGGATGACTTCCAGATGGCCAATATGATCGGAGGGACTCTGGGTCAGTCCGACGGAGAAGAATACACGCACTTTTTTCAGGAAGGCTTCCGACACGCGTTCCAGATTTTCACCGAAGTGATCATAGCCAAGGGAATGAAATGCGCTGGCGCCACGGTGTTTTCCTACTCCGATGCAGATCATTTTTAAGAGGCCTGATTCATGGGGCGCTTTGAAGTGTGTATGCGGTTTGATTTTGTTGAACAGAATGATTCCGTCGGCTTCGTAAGCGGCTTTGTCACAATAAACTGGCATGCCATTGGAGAGCTGGTCTACCTGTACCGTTTCCATGGTAGAGATGACTGGCACGCCGAGGTACTCTTCACAGATGCCGAACTGGGCCACATGCTGTTTCTGTCCTTCTGCTGTTGCACCGGCATGACTGCCCATGGCAGGGAAAATAAACGGGCTGGCTCCCCATTCCTGCAGCTGGCGGCACAACAAGCGGAGCAGTTCTTTGTAATATGGTACGCCCCGGCTGCCGGCTGTGATGCCAATACGCTGGCCTTTTACAGCCGGAGCCAGTTCGCCCGCATGGGCCGAGAGCTGCTTTTGCAATTCGCCTACGGGATCGGTCAGGTAGTCATCGGGGAAGGTCTGACGGACGCGGACCATATGGGGAATCGTGATGCCATCAGTGAGTGACTTTTTGTCGAGCTTTGGAAACTTCATAAGTAGGACCTCCTTTGCGGTATTCCCGGTAAACGGGAACGGGGATGCAACGATGAGAACACGAACGATGAGTTCTTTACTTATAGTATACCACCGGTTCATAGAACTATGATAAAAAAGTATAGATTAGACACCTGCCTTGACAAGAACGGCTATCAGAAGGTATGCAAAAAAGACTGTCCAGCGAATATGGGAAATGATTCGCAGGGCAGCCTTTGACAGGTTTTTCATATTTCTATTAATGTACTATGATTCATCGAGAAGACGAAGTTTGGTATCGAGGCGATCCAGTGCCTCCTGTATATGGTTCATTTTTTCAGTCAGACGTTGCTTTTCCTGCAGGAGTATTTTCCGACGGGCCAGATGGGTGTCACTGTCCTGACGATATAATTTCAAATACGCTGCCAGACCTTCGATGGAAACGTCGGCGGCACGCATGCATTTGATGAACGCAATATTGGCACAATTTTCTTCAGAATATTCACGGATGCCGTTCTTATTGCGTGGCACTTGGCTGATGAGGCCGATGCGTTCATAATATCGCAATGTATCAGGGGTCAGATTGTACTTTTCACTGACTTCTTTGATCTTCAATGATATCACCTCTTATTCCGTATTATAAATGATGGAGTGCAGTATAAGTCAACGGGTCTTTTGGTGTTATTTTTTATCGGAAACAGTCCGGAAATATCCTTGACAAGGGCCGGGGAATCGCTTACAATATAAAGGTCGTAGCATGCACAAGTGGCTAGGCAGATAAGCCGCATGAAGAGGCATACAAGTCCGCAAGGCGCCGAATTCAGCGAGTATATTGATGAGGAGGTGTCACTATGTACGCTATTATCAAAACCGGTGGAAAACAGTATCGCGTTCAGGAAGGAGACAACATTTTTGTTGAAAAACTCGCCAGCGATGTGGATTCCGAAGTCGTATTCGACCAGGTACTGGCTGTCGTCAACGACGGAGACGTTAAAGTAGGTTCTCCTGTTGTCGAAGGTGCCAAAGTTACAGCTAAAGTATTGGAACAGGGCAAAGAAAAGAAAGTCCTCGTTTTCAAATACAAAGCTAAATCCGACTATCGTCGTCGTCAGGGCCATCGTCAGCCTTACACGAAAGTCGTCATTGAAAAGATTGAAGGCTAATGATTACCATTGCATTACAGCAGGATGAACAACAGCGTTACAGTGGTTTCTGTATTTCCGGTCATGCCGAATCAGCAGATGAGGGATATGATCTCGTCTGTGCTGCCGTCTCCGTCCTGGCCCAGACTGCCTTTTTAGGCCTGTGTCATTACGGGAAGAAACCGGCATATGAACAGCGGGAAGGGTATTTTTCCATACGCCTTGCCGAACAGAATGAAACGACGCAGGTCATCCTGGAAACGATGGTTCTTGGTTTAGAAGAAATTGTGCGACAGTATGGACAATACGTCGTATTTGACTCATAGAAGTCAGGAGGTGAACGTAATGTTCAAATTTGATTTACAGCTGTTTGCCCATAAAAAAGGGGTAGGTAGTACACGTAACGGCCGTGACAGCGAATCCAAACGCCTTGGCGTCAAATGCCATGACGGTGTTATCGTTAAAGCCGGCAACATCATCGTTCGCCAGCGCGGCACTCACTTCCATCCGGGCACGAACGTAGGCATCGGCAAAGATGATACGTTATTCGCCACGGCTGCTGGTAAAGTTGCTTTTGAACGTGCTGGTAAATACAACCGGAAAGTCAGCGTTTACCCGGTTGAAGCCGAAGCATAATCAGACAGGCTCATACGAAAGAGAGTTTTTCCTTATAGTTCATCTATAAGAGAAGCTCTCTTTTTTTTGCTGTTATTATAAGTTATTTTTTTCACTAATTTTAGAAAAGATCTATTGTCAAATGGCCCGTTCTATGCTAAACTATGCAAAGTGCCAAAGGGTCGTGAAACAAAGGGCTGGTCAGTATCCCAGATGAGCTGGACCGAAGCTTCCACGACAGAAGGACACACATTTTTGTTACGACTTATATCCCATGAGCAGGCGGGAGTAAGAACGGAGGAGAATTTCATATGGAAAAAGTAAAAACGTTACCTGGGCAGCATCAGTTCATGAGTGTACGGCAGCTTACAGTTGCCGGTTTTCTGTCGGCCATTACCATTTTTCTGGGCCTTACGGGATACGGTTTCATTCCCCTGATTATCATGAATGCGACCATTCTGCACATCCCGACGATTATCGGCAGTATTTCTGCAGGACGCCGTGTCGGCATGATCGTCGGTTTCATGTTTGGCCTGTTTTCGTTCATCCGTACGCTGCAGGCACCGAGTGCACTTCTGATGTTTGCCGTACAGTACAGCATCGTGGCAGACGCTTTTATCTGCATCATACCGCGTATTATGATTGGTGTTGTTGCTTATGAATTGTACAAGCACCTGAAAATCCGCGAAGTGGCCCGCGTTGCTGTGACTGCTGTTGTCACGACGGTCTGCCATACGGTCATGTTCCTCGGATCTTTTACGGCTATCGTTGGTGTACCTTATGCCGAAGCACACGGCATTACCCTGGCTAACGTTTTCAATATCATGGCCGGGATCACTGTCGTCAACGGCATCCCTGAAGCCATCGTTTCAGGCCTCATCGTCACGCCGATTGTCATGGCGCTTCATCGTTCCGGTCTGAAAGTAAAATAAGTACAGACGCATCTCAGCCAGTCCGGCCAGTTACCGGGCTGGCTTTTTTTCTTCACGTCCGGCGGCCTTTGTAGTATAATTTACATATACACTGTTGATAAAGGACTATTTCATGAAGACGCTTCTTACGACATTAAATGCTAAATATGTTCAATCATCCCTGGCCCTGCGCTGCCTGCGCACTGCCTGCCGGCATGCAGGACGTACGGATGTGGTAACGGCAGAATATACGATCAATCACAATGCCTATGACATTTTGCGCCATATTTACCAATTCCATGCAGAAGTCATCGGCTTTTCGTGTTATATCTGGAATATAGAAATGACCTGCCGTATCATCACACTCATCCGTCAGGTTATGCCCCATGTCCGTATCTTCGTAGGCGGTCCGGAAGTATCGTATACCGCCCGGGATGTCCTCGCTGATCATCCCGATATTGATTACGTCCTTCAGGGAGAAGGTGAAGTCATTGTACCGGCATTCCTGCAGGCTCTGGACGAAGGCCGTGATGGCACGGACATTCCCGGCGTTCTGGGACGTGTGGCGGGAGAGATACGGGGCAATGAAACCTTTGCCGAAGTAGCTGATCTCGATACCCTGCCTTTTCCCTATGAAGGAGAGGATTTCAGCAAGCTTGCCCATAAAATCATCTATTATGAAAGTTCCCGGGGCTGTCCCTTTCATTGCCAGTACTGCCTGTCCGGAATGAGCGATGCGGTCCGCTTCCGCTCCGTGCCGCTGGTCCTGTCCGAACTGGAGCAGTTCGTTGCAGCCGGTGTCCATCAGGTGAAATTCGTAGACCGGACGTTTAACTGCAATCCCCGTCATCACCGGCCCCTCATCGAATACATGATCCACGTGCAGCAGCCGGTCAATTTCCACCTTGAAATTGAACCGGGCGTCCTCACCGATGATGACCTGGAACTGCTGGCCCAGGCTCCGAAAGGGCGGATCCAGCTGGAAATGGGCATCCAGTCTACGTATGAACCGACGCTGAAGGCCATTCACCGTCACAATGACTGGCCCCGGATTACGACTATCATGAAGAAGCTGACGGCCCTTCATACGATGCATCTCCATCTCGACCTGATTGTGGGACTGCCGTATGAAGATTACGATCATCTGCAGCAGTCGTTCAACGATATCTATGCCCTGCGGCCGGACAAACTCCAGATCGGTTTTTTGAAACTGCTCAAAGGCTCGGGCATCCGCCGCGATTATCCCGATGATTACCGCTATGACCCGTGCGGCCCCTATGAAGTCCTTGAAACGATCTGGCTTTCCTATGAAAAGGTGCAGTTTCTCAAAGTTCTGGAAGACGTATTCGAACGGACTTATAATTCAGGGAAATTTTTCTATACCCTGCGCTATCTGGAACGGTTTTACCCGGACAATATATTCCGCCTCTATGAAGCCATGACCCGGTCCTGGCTGAAAGCCGGCAATGACCGCATCGCTGTGGCCGATAAAGCTCTCTGCCAGTTCCTCTGGGATTTCATTTGTCACGACGGGCAGATTCCCGCGTCAGCTCATGCGGTCCTGCAGGAATTGCTGTCCCTCGATATGCTGATTACCTTCCGCTTCCGTCTGTTGCCGGACTTTCTCGGCTGGCAGGAAGCGCCGCGCAAGGATACGGACAGCTTGTTCCGTGAAGAAACAAGGCTTCGCCAGTATACGGGAGATTACCGCTTTACCAACTGGCGGGATATCAAAATGCGTTACCGTATCTGGCCTGTCAGCGAGGAGACAAAAGATGAATTATCACGCTATTGCCCGGCACCGGACGGCGTGGCCTGGATCATCGCAGCCAGAAACGACGAAGGCGTATCTTGGCAGATGATGCCGGCAGTATCGCCAGAATGGGAGCAGACAGAGGACAGACGAAAGGATTGCCATGGAACGATATAATGTATATTCCTCGTATTTAAAAGAAACATATGGAGAAAAGGTATATAAACTGCCTATCAGTATCCCCGATACGTGTCCCAACCGGGACGGTACGCTGGGAACGAGAGGCTGTGTCTACTGCGGCTCCATCGGCGCCGGTTATGAAAACCTGCCGGCATCGGTGACCATAGGGGAACAGATAGAGAAGAATATTGCCCATATCCAGCCGAAATATAAAGCCAACAAATTCATCGCCTATTTTCAGAATTTCACCAATACCTATCTGCCGCCCGATACGTTCCGGGATTACCTGATTCAGGCCTGCCGCCCCGATATCGTAGGCATTGCCGTAGCGACGCGGCCGGACTGCATCAACAAGGTATATCTCGATCATATGGCGGAAATCAAGGAAACGTATGGCGTCGATATCCTTGTCGAATTCGGCCTGCAGACAGCAAACTACAAGACGCTGCAGAAAATCAACCGCGGCCATACGCTGGCAGAATATATCGATGCCATGATGATGATGCGGGAGTATCCCTTCCGTACCTGTACCCATGTCATTCTCGACCTTCCCTGGGATACGATGGAGGACGTCGTGGAAACGGCAAAAGTCATTTCTGCCCTCGGCAGTGATGAAGTCAAACTGCATGCCCTGTACGTCATTAAAAACACCGTACTGGCCGACTGGTATCATCAGGGTGATATCGCCCTCGTTCCCGTAGAAGAGTATGTAGACCGGGTCGTCGCCTTCCTCGAATACAGCCGCCCCGATATCGTGTTCCAGCGTCTCATCGGCAGAGCGCCCAAAGAAGCGACGGAATTTGCCAACTGGGGCATGGGATGGTGGAAAATCCGTGATATGATCGATGCGGCTCTCCTTCAACGGGATACGTGGCAGGGGAAAAAGTGCGATTATCTCGGCGGCAAAGCCGTACGCAAATTCATGACTACAGACTAAAAGGAGATATGAAGCGTGTCCATAGAAAAAAGACTGACCTTTATCGATATGACAGAAGCCAAAGCCGTACTGGGTATGAAAGACGAATTCCTGCGGACCCTGCAGAAAGAATTTCCCAATTGTCGTATAGCCGCCAGGGGAAATGAAGTGATCTTGAACGGTCCGGAACCCGATGTCAGCCAGGTGGCCGGCGTATTCTCTGAACTTAGGTATCTCAACCGGGAGAATACGTACATCACGACCCAGCACGTGCGCTATTCTGCCAGCCTGATTCGTCAGGGACAGGAAGAACTGCTTCATGACATTTACAGCGATACCGTGAGCATTTCTGCCAGAGGACGGCTGATCAAGCCGAAAACGGCTGGACAGAAGCGCTATGTCGATTCCATCCGCCAGAACCTCGTGACCTTTGGCATCGGCCCGGCCGGCACGGGTAAGACTTACCTGGCCGTGGCCCTGGCTGCCTTTTATCTGAAGAACCGGGAAGTCGAACGGATCATCCTCACCCGTCCTGCCGTAGAAGCGGGGGAAAAACTGGGATTCCTGCCAGGGGACCTGCAGGAAAAAATCGATCCCTATCTGCGGCCTCTCTATGATGCTCTGGCCGATATGTTCGGGTTCGACCAGTTCCAGAAGCTCATCGCCCGCAATATCATCGAAGTCGCCCCACTGGCTTATATGCGCGGCCGTACTCTGGAAGAATCGTTTATCATACTCGATGAAGCGCAGAACACGACGCGGGAACAGATGAAGATGTTTCTCACCCGTATGGGAAACCATTCCCGGGTCGTCGTCAACGGGGACAATACGCAGATCGATCTGGCGGACCGGAAGTTTTCCGGCCTGACCGAAGCCGAAAAGGTACTGGCTCATGTACCGGGTATCGGCATGGTTCATTTTACCGATGCCGATGTCGTCCGTCACGACATGGTCGGACGCATTATACGCGCCTATGAGTCTTTTTATAAAAAGGAATGACGAGAGGAGTTCTGTATTATGAAAATCAACATTAATTACGAAGACGAAGCATTTCGCAAAGATGAGTATGAACAAGTAATCGAACGGGTATGCGATGAAGCCGCTCTGGTCTACGGGCTGGGCCCCAATGCGGAAATCAGCATATTGCTCTGTCACAACGACTATATCCATAAACTCAATAAACAGTACCGCAATATAGATCGCCCGACGGACGTATTGTCCTTCGCCCTCAATGAAGGCGAAGACGATGGCTATGACGGCCCTGACAGGGCACTCCTAGGAGATATTGTCATTTCACTGGAAAAAGTGCAGGAACAGGCCGAAGAATACGGCCATTCTTTCGAACGGGAACTGGCGTATCTCACCATCCACGGCATGCTCCACATCCTGGGATACGATCACATGGAACCGGATGACAAAGCCGAAATGCGCAAAGAAGAGGAATTTATCCTCCAGCGTCTGGGGTATGTGCGCAAAGGAGAGGAACTCTGATGGTCGATGAAAAGACCGTTGCCCGCCTTATCCGGGCAGCACGGGACGTACAGGAACGGGCCTATGCCCCATACTCCCATTTCCGCGTAGGGGCAGCTCTTCTGGGAGAAGACGGTACGGTCTATACGGGATGCAATGTGGAAAATGCATCGTACGGTCTTACCATCTGTGCCGAACGGAATGCCATCTTTCACGCCGTGGCATGCGGCTGCCGCCATTTTACAGCCCTGCTCATCACCGGCGACAGCAAAGACCTCACGGCACCTTGTGGTGCCTGCCGTCAGGTCATGGCGGAATTTTCCATTCCCGAAATCATTCTGGCCCGGCCTGATGATTCATACGAAACGTTCACGCTGCAGCAGCTTCTGCCGCTGAACTTTGATGAATCGTCCATGGCCTGAAATAGCTCTGTAGCATTATAAAATTAATAGGTTATATAAGGAAGGTAACAACACATTTATGGAAGATACATTTAAATCAGGATTTGTCGCAGTCGTCGGCAGACCAAACGTCGGCAAATCGACGTTGATCAATCACATTATCAAACAGAAAGTCTCCATCGTATCGGACAAAGCACAGACGACGCGGAACCGGATTCTCTGCATCCATACGGACGACGAATGCCAGATTGTATTCCTCGATACGCCGGGCATCCACAAACCGCATCACAAACTGGGCGAGTTCATGGATGAAGCAGCCTATCAGTCCCTGCAGGATATCGACGCCGTTTTATTCCTCATTTCGGGCAACGAAAAGAAAGGCCCCGGCGACTTGTTCGTCCTGGATAAGCTCAAAAGTACGAAGGTCCCCGTCTTCCTGGTCATCAATAAAACGGACCTCATGAGCCGCGAAGAAATCCTGCACAAGATCACCGAATACAATGCCCTGTATGATTTTGCCCAGATTATTCCCATTTCAGCCCTTACGGGGGATAATGTCGATGCCGTCGTGGGCGAACTCAAAAAAATCCTGCCGGAAGGGCCAAAATATTTCCCCGATGACATGATTACCGACCAGCCGGAACGACTGCTGGCAGCCGAAATTGTGCGGGAAAAATTATTCCAGTGCCTTCGCGATGAAGTGCCGCACTCCATCGCCGTGTACGTAGAAGAAATGAAGAACCGCGGCCACAATAAGGTGTACATCCGGGTCACGGTATACGTCGAACGGGATTCGCAGAAACGCATCGTCATCGGGAAAAACGGGACAATCCTGAAGGAAGTAGGCCGTCTGGCACGACAGGAAATCGAACATGTCCTGGGATCGTCTGTATTCCTCGACATCTGGGTCAAAGTCAAAAAAGACTGGCGCAACAAGCCGTCTGCCCTGAGTGAATTCGGGTATAAAAATGAGTAATAAGAGGAGCGATATATGATGGAACCAGAGCTGGGACACATAGCACAATATCTGCTGCTTCTTGTGCCTTCCATTCTGTTAAGTGTATTTTGTGTCATCGGCAAATTTGCCTTCGTGCAGCTGCGCCGCGAATCCATCGAAGAAATGGTGCGTGATGGCGATACGAAAGCCCGGTTTTTATTAAAATTGTATGAAAAGCCGGCTATTTTCCTCGGCATGGCCCAGCTGGGCATGGTCATTTCCGGCATGGCATCGGGGGCCGTCGTATTTTATGTACTCTATAAGGCTTTCCCTCTGCTGTACGGACAGATGCCGCTCTGGGGTATTGCCATCGTGTATATCTGCCTTATTCTCGTGGTCTGCATCTGCCTGTGGATCTTTGGTGAACTGATTCCTAAATCGATTGGCCTGCAGCGGGCCGAAGGCGGCCTGAAACGGGTGAGTCATTTCATTTACTCCGGAAGCCGCCTGTTTTATCCGTTCATTATCTTTGGCAACTGGCTGGGGCAGAGGCTCCTCAAAAACCGCAATCTCGATGTGACCAATGAAATCGATATGGCTCATTCTGAAGACGAAATCCGCATGCTCATCACAGCCAGTCATAAAGAAGGAAAAATCGACCCCGTCGAAAGCGAACTCATCGGCAATGTCTTTGATTTTGCCGACCGTCTGGCCAAGGAAATCATGGTGCCCCGTCAGGAAATCGTCTGTCTCTATGTAGAAGAGTCGATGAACCAGCACCTGAAGACCATCCGCCAGTCCCGTCACACGCGCTATCCTCTCTGTGCCGGGGACAAAGACCATATCCTGGGGCTGATACACATCAAAGATTTCATGGATCTGTATATCCACAAACGGAGCAATCTCCGGCTCATCAAGCGGCCTATCCTCATGGTACCGGAAATCATGCCGGCGTCGCAGCTATTGCAGCTCATGCGGGCCCGCCGCACCTATCTGGCTACGGTCGTCGATGAATACGGCAGTACCGTCGGCCTCATCGGACTGGAAGATATCCTGGAAGAATTGGTAGGCAATATCCGGAATGAACATTCGTCGGAACAGGAAGAAATCCAGCCTCTTCCTGACGGCGCATATGAATTTGACGGCACGGTGCTCCTGGAAGATGTAGAAGACATGCTCCATATCCCCGTAGAAGAAGATGTCGATACGGATACGATCGGCGGCTATGTCTTTTATCTCCTGGGCCATACACCGACGGTCGGTGAAGAAGTCGTCATCGGAGCGTACAAATTCAGTGTACTGGAAGTGCAGGGATTTCGCATTGCCCGTGTCAAAGCCGTGCCGCTGCCACCGGCAGACGATACAGAAAGGGAAGGAACGGATGAAAAGGAAGACTAATTCCTACGGCCCGGTTCAAAAGACCCGCCCCTATACGGGCATTATCCTGCGCCTGCAGAAAGGTCGGTCGCGGCAGCTGCAGCTGACTATATTTACAAAAGAATCGGGTATCCTCTACGTCTATGCCCCCAAAGGGAAAAAAGGGTATAATCAGGGATTCGGCAGCTTCATGGCCTTTTCTCCCATTACTTTCGATGCCTGGGAACGGGATCATGTCCTGTTTATGGGAGAATACGAGAGCCATCGCAGTACAATTCTCGATGCCCTGACCTGGGACCATTACGTCTATACCCAGATATTCGTGGAAATGGTGCTGGCCCTGTCACCGGCCGGCGAGCCCGATGAACGGATATACGGGCTCATAGGCTGCTACAGCCGGGCCATCGCCAGCCGCAACGTCCGGGTGGCGACCATCATCGCCGGCTGGCAGCTGACGGCCTGTGCCGGCTATATGCCCGATACGGCACAGGCTCAGGTATATACAGGGCCTGGGGCTGATGGCAGAAAGACCTATTACCTGTCCGACGAACGGGAAGACATGCAGCCTGTCCCCATGCCACAAGCCGTCCGCCAGCTCTGGCAGACCCTTCTGACCTACACCTGGCAGCAGACAGAAACACTGCAGCTCTCCAAAAATCACCTGGCATTCCTGGAACACCTGTTATACAGCTACATAGAAGAAATCATCGGCAGACAACTCAAATGCCGGAAGCTGATAGAAGAAGGAAAAAAAGTGTAAAGGAAGAGAAAGTTTGAAGTTTGATGAAGGAGCCGGGTTGGCAAACAATGAGCCCCACGAAACGTGTATGTTTCGTGGGGCTCGTTTGTTTCCTTTCACCTGTTAGAATGCCGGAATCAGGGCACCTTTGTAATGATCTTCGATATACTTCTTGATGACATCGGAATTGTAGATTTCGACGATTTTCTTCAGCGTCGGGTTATCTTTGTCGTCTTCATGGACGGCGAGGATGTTGGCATAGGGCGAATCCTTGTCTTCCCGCAGGAGGGCATCCGATACAGGGTTCAGACCGGCATCCATAGCATAGTTGGTGTTGATGGCGGCGAAATCAACGTCGTCGAGAGAACGGGGAATCTGAGCGGCTTCCAGTTCTTTGATCTGGAGATGTTTCGGATTGTCCGTGATATCCTGCGGTGTCGGATATTTTACGCCATCTTTGATCTTGATGAAACCGGCTTTCTGGAGCAGCAGCAGACCGCGGGCCCCATTGGTCGGGTCATTCGGTACGGCTACGGTCATGCCGTCTTTTACTTCATCGAGGCTCTTGATTTTGTGGGAGTAGAGGCCAATAGGAGCTACGACGGTCTGGCCGATGGAGACGATTTTCAATCCTTTGTCTTTGACCAGATTGTCCATATACGGTTTGTGCTGGTACGAGTTCATGTCGATTTCCTTATTGGAAAGAGCGACGTCCGGTGTTACATAATCAGAAAATTCCATGATCTTAATGGTAATTCCCTGTTTTGCTGCTTCTTTTTTGACCTGTTCCATGATTTCCGCATGGATGCCCGGTGTAACTCCGACGGTGACTTCCTTTTTGTCGGAAGAAGCTGATTTGGAATTGTTGTCACTGCTGCCGCAGCCAGCGGCGAATACGCACAGCGAAGCGAGAGCCGCCAGTGTTATGGCCTTTTTGATGAATGATTTCATGATACAGACACTCCTTTTATTTTTTATTCTTCTTGCGGGAGGCAAAGTCGCCACAAGCCTGAATCAGATTGACGCCGATGACGAGGATGATGATCGTAGCCAGCATGACATCGGCCTGGAACCGCTGGTAGCCGTAGCGGATGGCGATATCCCCGAGGCCGCCGCCACCGATGGCACCGGCCATAGCCGAAGCCCCGATGAGATTGACGATAAGGACGGTAATATTATTGATGATCGTAGGCAGGGCTTCCGGAAGCAGGACCTTGCGGATAATCTGCAGCGGAGAAGCACCCATGGATTCGGCTGCTTCGACGAGGCCGAAATCGACGTCGCGGATACTCGTTTCTACGAGCCGGCTGAGGAACGGAATGGCGACGATGGTCAGCGGTACACAGGCTGCCGTCGTGCCGATGGACGTACCGGCAATGAGACGGGTCAGGGGGATGATGGCGACCATGAGGATGATGAACGGAATGGAACGGATGATGTTGACGATGGTTCCGAGAATCTGATTGATCACCCTGTTTTCCAGAATGTGGCCCTTGCTGGTCGTGACCAGCGTGATGCCGAGAGGAATACCGATGATAGCAGCAATGAGAGTAGAGATGGACACCATGAACAGTGTTTCTTCAATACCCTGTATCATTAATTTAATGAGTTCTGGGGACATATCCTAAAACCTCGCTTTCAACAGGTTGAGTCTTAATATACGAATACGCTTCGGTCTGGGCCTTCATATCGCCCATGATGACGACAATCAGATAGCCAAAGGGCACATCCTGGATGTAATCGATGTTGCCGTAGAGGACGCTGACATCGAGATTGAACTTGCGGGCAATATTGACTACCAGCGGTTCGTTCGTAGCAGCTCCCTTGAAGCGGAAGCGGACGAGCATATCCCGGTCCGGCGACGGCTGATCGGTAACGCCCAGCTTTTTAATGCCTTCAGGCAGTTCCATATTGATGACCGATTTGACAAATTCCTTCATCGTTTCCGACTGGGGATTGGTAAAGACGTCGATGACCCGGCCCTGTTCTTTGATGACTCCGCCTTCGATGACGGCCACGCGGTCGCAGATTTCCTTGATGACGGCCATTTCGTGGGTAATGATGACGATGGTGATGCCCAACCGTTTATTGATGTCTTTTAACAGTTCCAGGATGGATTTGGTCGTCTGCGGGTCCAGCGCCGATGTCGCTTCGTCGCACAACAGTATCTTCGGATCGCTGGCCAGGGCCCGGGCAATGCCGACACGCTGTTTCTGGCCGCCCGAAAGCTGGGAAGGATAATTGAACTGCCGGTCTGTCAGGCCGACCAGTTCGAGCAGGGAATCGACCTTGCTGCGGATGACTTCTTTGGACGCGCCGGCCAGTTCCAGCGGGAAGGCGATGTTGTCAAATACCGTGCGCGATGACAACAGGTTGAAGTGCTGGAAGATCATGCCGATGTTTTTGCGTTCGGCCCGCAGCTGGCTGTCAGACATGGCAGTCAGTTCCTTGTCATCAATGATGACTTTGCCCGTCGTCGGTTTTTCCAGCATATTGATGCAGCGGACGAGCGTCGATTTGCCGGCACCACTTTTCCCGATGATGCCGAAAATTTCGCCGTCATGGATAGTCAGTGAGATGCCTTTCAGAGCCTGGACGTGCGTTTTGCCGCCGTAGGTCTTGGTAATGTTTTCAAAGGTAATCACAAAATCAACTCCTTAATGGATACACCTGTAGGTGCTGATAGCATAAAAAAAGCCGTCAACAGATGCTGACGGTACGTGTACAATCATTTCATCTGCCGGATCGAAATCCGTTGGACTTGGCACCTTCCCGCTATGGGGGGTTGCCGCAGTGTCATAGGGCCATTCCCTCGGCTGCTCTGGATGAACTCTTTATGTAGTTGCTGAGTTGTATAGTAACACTAATAGGAATCCTTGTCAATGTTATTTGCGTAAAAAGTTGAATGTCGTTCGGAAAAAATATTTTCTCATGAGGCAGGAATTTAATTTTTTATATCGAATACTTAATATATGAGGAACAGGATATCCGGATTTTGAGCATGGATGGTCCGGAACGGGGTTCCTCACGAAAGGAAGGGATTTTTATGGCAACAATCGTAAGAGGCAAGAATTTAGAAATTACACCGGCATTAAAAGACTATGTACTGAAACATGAAAAGAAAGTAACGAAGTACTTCGAAAATGAAGTCAATGTCCAGGCTCTTCTTTCCGTCGAAAAAGATCGTAAAATTGCTGAAATTACCTTGAAAGTAGATGGTGTCGTCCTTCGTGGCGTCGAAGCCAACGATGATATGTACGCGGCTATCGATCTGGTTTACGATAAAATGGTACGCCAGATCCATAAATACAAAACAAAACTGGCACGCCGCATGAAAGGCGGTTCCTTCCATGCAGGCCTCGTAGAAGGGCCGGCAGCACCGGAAGAAAACTTCGAAATTGCCAGAGTCAAGAAATTTGCAGCCCGTCCTATGGACGTAGAAGAAGCTATCCTGCAGATGAATCTCGTGGGCCACGATTTCTTCGTGTTCCTCAATTCGGAAACGGAAGCCATCAACGTCGTATACAAACGGAAACACGGCAAATATGGTCTGATTGAACCGGAATACTAAGTAACCAGACAGGGACCTGCCATACCGCAGACAAGGGTATGACAGGCCCTTGTTTTTTATTGCCGCTTATTGCAATATGTGCTGGAAAATTCTGCGTTATCACTGCATAATGTTTTTTCATGTCATATGCCTTGTATTATGTGATATTTTTTTGTATGATAGGAGTTAGCTTCAGAAATTTTTAAAAAATTGTTAAAAATAATATTTTGATATATTGCGCCCTCCCGATGAATATGTTAATGACATATGTCATCGGGGGGGCAAATTTGTATATGGATATCGAGGCGATGGCATTGAAACTAAAACATCCTGCATGGCTGATGGGCACGGCATGCCTGCTTATGATCGTGGCATCGGGCGCACAGGCGGCTCCTCCTGTCACAGTCAATGTACCTGTAGACAGCGCCTATTATTCCTATATTGATAAGCTGAGTGCTATGGGCTACTTGAAGACTATGCCCAATGGGGCCCGCCCCTACAGCCGACTCCAGCTGGCCCGCTGGGTGAGAGAAGCACAGGAAACGGCCCAGAGCCGTCCCATGCCGGCCTACCTGGCTGATGTAACAGAGGCTATGGCCCAATACGTTGCATCAGAACTGGCGGTACTCGATGGATTGAAATTGGAGGATCCGGTACGGCTTCGTGACGTATCGGTCCAGGCGGGCGTTTTGCACAGCGACGAACAAACATACCGCTATGGACAGGGAATCCACGCAGGCTGGCAGCCCTTTTCCCACAAGCAGAATGGCTATACCTATGGCCGCGACGGCAATGGCATCCTTTCTGCAGACATTTCCGGGAATATCGATCAGAACCTTGCTCTGTCCCTCCGTCCCCGTATCAGCTATGACCGGGACAACAAGGGCAGTGTCACCCTGGAAGAAGGCTATATCAAGCAGAAGATGGGCGTCTGGAATCTGGAAATCGGCCGGGAAGCCCTGCGCTGGGGCCAGGGAGAAACGGGAAATCTGGCCTTAGGAAGCAACATGCGTCCCCTGACAACGGTGCAGATCCACTACAATGAACCCCGTAAGACCGGAGGATTCTTCCGCTTCCTGGGAGAACGGGATTTCCATATCTTCTACGGCCGGCTCGAAGGAAGCCGTGCCGATGAAGCCGCAGCAGCAGGCCGTACCGATTACGACCATGCCGGCATCCTGGGAATCCGCACCGATTTTTCCCCGACCTCGTACTTTACCTTCGGCCTGGCCCGGATTTCCGTACTGGGCGGAGACCATAACGGCCTGGACGGCTCGGACTGGAAGCACTGGACCTACGGCCGCAATGATGACAACAGCGACGACCGCTGGGATGATATCGCAGGCGGTGATTTCCGTCTCCGGCTGCCAAAGATGACACTCTATGGAGAACTCTATGGCGAAGATCAGTCTCATTATCTGCCTTCCGATATAGCGTGGCGTGCTGGCCTCTATCTGCCGGCGCTGACCCGGGATGGCTCCTGGGATATGACCCTGGAAATGGCCCATACGACAGACAGCTGGTACAGTCACCAGCACTTCCAGAATGGCTGGACCTACCACGATGCCATCATGGGCGACGATATGGGACGAAATGCCCGCAAGTACTATGCAGCCGTCCGTCATTATCTGCCCAAAGAAAGCCGTATCGGTCTCTATGCCATGCGCACCGAACGGGGCCGGGATACGATGCGTTCCCAGTCGGTCAATGAATGGGGCATTACAGGGCAGAAAAAGCTCCGTGACCATATGTACCTTCAGGGAACAGCCGGCTATGCATCGGTGAACCAGCTTGGCGGCCATAGCGATCACGACGCCTTTGCCTTAGTGAGCCTGCAGTGGCAGTATCAGTGAGGAGTATAGAAAATGATTGACATACATTCTCACTTTCTCCCTGCTATCGACGATGGGTCCAGGGACATGGATATGACCCTTTCCATGCTTCGTATGTCTGTGGCATCGGACGTGACTGATATCATCGCCACGCCTCACGTCAATCGGGGCGGGCACGTCCCGTCGTGGCAGGAAATAGAGGAGAAAACGGCCCAGGTAGCAGAAGCGGCTAATGAAGCGCATCTGCCCATCCATATCCATAGTGGTGCCGAAATCGAGCTCAATGGCGATGTCCTGCGTTTCCTCAAAGAAAGCAGCCGGGATTACTGCTTGGCCGGCAGCCCTTATATTCTGCTGGAACTGACTGACCAGTCCCAGCCGGATATGGCAGAGCGTCTGATCTACGAACTGCAGCTTCGCGGCTTCTGGCCTATTCTGGCCCATGTAGAACGATATGGACAGCTCATGAGCCATCCCGATATCCTCATTTCCTGGGCAAAAAAAGGGATACTCCTGCAGTGCAATATAGGCAGTTTTACGGGATATTTTGGACATCACTTGCAGCAGCATGTAGAGAATTTATATCAGAATCATCTGGTACATTTCCTTGGAAGTGACGGCCACCGAACAGAATTCCGCACGACCGATATGAGGGAAGGGCAGGATGCCCTGCGGAATCTGCAGCAGAAGCAGCATAACCAGCAGGATTTATGGCTGGAAACAACACGAAATGCTTCCCGTATATTGAACCATCGCGTACTCTATCCCGATGTGCCGGATCACTGGCAGGTGAAAAAAAAGGGCCTGTGGCACCGGTTATTCGGCTGATGACGGATGATTTAAGACTACTAGTATACATATAGGATTTATAGGATGTGAATATGATGAAGAAACCATTTCTCGCCGCCGCTCTGATGGCCATGCTTGTGACAGGAACGGCCTGTGCACAGGACTATCTCATGCGTCCCGGTGATGAACTCAATATCGTAGTGACCCAGCAGCAGGACCTGGGCAATACCCAGACCAATCAGACGCCGTTCGTCGTCCGTCCCGACGGCAACGTATCGTTTCCCCTTGTGGGAGAAATCCATGCCGAAGGCATGACCGTTTCCCAGTTTACCCAGACCCTGCAGCAGGGACTGTCCCGATACATCGTCGATCCTGACGTATCGGTGAATCTGACGAAACTGGGCCGCATGCGGGTCTACGTCTTTGGCGAAGTGAAAAAGCCCGGTGCGGTACAACTGGAAAAATCCCATACCGTCATGGATGCTATCGGTGCCGCTGAAGGGTTCACCCGCGATACGGCCAAGAAAAAGATTTTCCTCATCCATCAGGACCAGCCCAAATCGCTGATTCCCATTAATCTGAACAATATGCTCAGGACCGGCGATATGTCGCAGAACTATGTCATGCGCGAAGGCGATATCCTCTATCTGACCAAGAACCACCGCATCGACTTTGCCCGCGATATTGCGCCTATCTTCAGCAGTATTTATATGATTACCGAAGCAAAAGATAACATGGATGATTGATTTCTATCCCGGGAGTTGAACAGAGTGGAAGAAATAACGATTGATTTAAAAGACCTTTTTGAAACTATATGGCAGGAAAAAAAGAAAGTCGCTGCCGTGACGGCGGTCTGCATGGCTCTGGGCGGCCTCTATCTGGTCGTAGCGCCGCCGGTGTATCAGTCTACATCGCTGCTGCGCATCAAGCAGGACCAGGGCCTTGCCGATTCAATCATGTCCAAGGTCACGGGCGGCAATACGGCCAACGATAAACAGCGCATGATGACCGACGCAGAAATCCTCAAGAGCCGCAACGTCGTCCTGCCGGTCATTGAACAGACGGAAAAACGGAATAGCAGCGGCGAACTGCCGACGTACGAAGCCTATGTCAAGAGTCATATTATTACTAAGCCCTATAAAGACACAGAAATACTGGAAGTCGATGTGACGGGCAAGTCACCGGAACAGGCACAAAAAGCAAACGAACTGTTAGTGCAGGGCTTTATGAACCGCCTGACGGAACTATCCCACGATGAACAACGGCGGACCCGGGAATTTCTCGAACAACGTCTGGGAACATCGAAAGGCGAACTGAACGATGCTGAAAACAAGCTGCAGCAGTATCAGTCAGCCAATAAGATGTATTCGACGGACGATCAGATGAAACAGCTGACGGAAAAACTGAACATCGTCGATAAGGCCAGAGCCGAAAACCAGCTCAATCTGGAAACAGCCCAGGCAGGACTGGCCAGCGTCAACGAACAGCTGAGTTCTGCCGGCGTATCCATTGCCGACAGCCCGGCCATCCAGCAGTATAAGACACAGCTGGCACAGCTGGAAGCGACGAAAGCCGGATATGTCGGCAAATACACGGACGAACATCCGAAGATGCAGGAAATCAATAACCAGATTGCCACGACCAAAGCCAGCCTCGATACGGAAATAGGCAATATCGTCTCCCAGCAGGCCCCGTCCAGCAACGCCGTACAACAGGGGTTGCTGGCAGATAAATTCAAGAATGAAGCGGCCATCGCCGTGGCACAGAGCAAAAAGACGGCCCTCGACCAGATGGATGCCCAGAATAATGCCATCATAGCCAGCCTTCCGAAGAAAGAACAGGGATTCGTCCGGGTCAAGCGGGATGCCAATGTAGCCAATGAAATCTATGTCATGCTGGCCAAACGGCTGGAAGAAGCCAAAGTAGCCGAAGTCATGGTACCAAATGAAGTACAGGTTGTCGATGCGGCGACACTGCCGGAAAAACCGATTAAGCCGCGCAAAATGCTGATTATGGCCATTGCCACCATTCTGGGCCTGCTCCTGGGTATGGGCGGTGTCGTGGCACATTCCCTGCTGTACCGCAAAATCCGCACGGCAGAAGATGTGGAAAAAGAACTGGGACTTCCCGTACTGGGAATGGTGCCCGATGCGGATGCTGCACGCTATGAACATAAGGTAAAAGAAAGCTTCTGGAAAAAATGGAGGGATAAACTATGGCGGAAATAGATTTTATTACACAATATGACAGCCGGTCCCCTATATCTGAAGCCTATCGCTCAATCCGCACGAATCTGCAGTTTTCCGGTGCCGGTCAGGATTTGAAAGTCGTGGCCTTTACATCGGTTATTCCAGAAGAAGGCAAATCGACGACCGTAGCCAACTTGGGAATCGTCATGGGACAGGATAATAAAAAAGTCCTCCTCATCGACTGTGACCTGAGAAAGCCCGTACTGCACCGGCGGTTTGAACTGCCCAATAAAGGGCTGACCAACTGCTTTGCCGAAAACATACCCCTTCGTCAGGTCATCCAGAAAAACATCTTCCCCAATCTCGACATCGTAACTAGCGGCCCCGTGCCGCCAAACCCGGCAGAACTCCTGGGATCGTCCCGCATGATGAACCTGCTGGAAGAAGTCGATGAAGACTATGATTACATCTTCCTCGACATGCCGCCCGTCCTGGTCGTCACTGACGCCGCCATTATAGGCAGCAAAGTAGACGGAGTCGTCCTCGTCCTGGCCAGTGGAGAAGTCAGCCCCGAAGAAGCCCGGCAGGCCAAATCTCTCCTGGAAAAAGGCAAAGCCAACATCCTGGGAGCCGTCCTGAACAAAATCCCCTACACCCACAGACACAGCCACTACTACTATTACTACTACGACCAGGACCACGTAAAACACAAGCATCATAAGTAGAGAGATGAGTTTGAAGTTTGATGTTTGATGTTTGATGAAGGAGCCGGTTAGTCGTACAAGAGATCTTTGCATCCCCTGGGAAGTGGGAGGGCCTTTTCGGCCCGCAAGGTGCTGACTGAAAGGAAGCGCAAGGCGATTGCCGAAACGGACAGCAGAGATGGGACCGCGCTAGCGGTGGTGGGGTCCTTACTCAAATCAGAGTCTCAATCATGAGTCCACTTGCCCCTGCAATGACACCGCCGGTTCGTCGTACAGTCAAATTTATCACAACTAAAACTAGCAATCACAGTGCAGCGACAGCCGCCGCTGCACATAAACCCACAGAAAGGAATGAGACCATGAGCACACGAGCATACCCAACATCGCGAAAACTAATAGATTTGTTGGGCGACGTAGCTATCATATCCCTGACCTATATCGTCCTTGCTTTACTGCTGGTCAATCGTCAGGCCTTGGTAACGCATATTGTTTTATATTCAGGTATGCTGCCCCTGGCAGTTGTCCTGTCTATCGGGCTGTTCATCATATATGGCCTGTATACACTGCAGTACAAACGCTTCAGCGAAATCATTATCAGCCTGTTCGTCAGCCTTATTGCCGTATTTTTCATCATCATGGCCATTTCCTTCCTGTTCAATTACAGCTATTACTCCCGCATACTCCTTATTTCCAGCACGGTTGTACAATTTATCCTGCTTATCATCTGGAAGCGGATCTGGCAGAAATATGAACAATCGCTTCACCCGGAACGGAATGTCATGATCATCGGCGGAGAAAAGGAATGCCGCCACGTTTATTTCCGCATGAATGCCCAGCCGCAGCTGAAACTTCATCTGAAACACGTCATCATGAATGAAACCGAAAAATGGCGCGACGTAGCTGACCTGCATGACGTAGACTGCATCATCATTTGTTCCGATGTACCCATCCAGACTCGTGCCGATATTGTCTACTATTGCATGGATAATGATATCCAGCCTTATGTTATCCCCGATTCCTATGAAATCATAGCCAATGGAGCAATGCTGCGAAAGATTGATGATATCCCCGTATTCCGCCCCAGAAGCCTGCAGCTCAGCATCGAACAACGGGCCGGAAAACGGGTGATGGACTTATTATTTGCCGGTATAGCCGCAATCTGTGCCCTGCCTATCGCAGCTATAGTGGCCCTGGCAATCAAACTGGAAGACCACGGTCCGGTGCTTTACAGTCAGGTACGGGTAGGCCGGTTTGGTGTAGATTATAAAGTCTACAAATTCCGTTCCATGCGTGTCGATGCCGAAAAATACTCCGGTCCCCAGCTGGCAACAGAAAACGACCCCCGCATTACCAAAGTAGGGAAATTCATCCGGGCAACACGCCTCGACGAAATCCCTCAGATCTGGAACGTCCTCAACGGTGACATGAGCCTCGTCGGCCCCAGACCGGAACGCCCCTACTTCGTCGAACAATTTGTAGAAGAGTACCCGGAATACTCCTACCGCCACAACGTCAAACCGGGCATCACCGGCCTCGCTCAGGTCTTTGCCAAATACAACACCACTCCCTATGACAAACTCGTCTACGACCTCATGTACATAGAAAACTTCAGCCTCATCCAGGACCTGGTCATCATGGTCCATACCGTAAAAATCATCTTTACCAAGAGCGCAACCGAAGGGGCAGTAGATATCAACAAACTCACCGTAGACTTCAATGAAATAGAAAAAGTAAAATCTGGGAGATAATCATGGAAAGTAACTATTCCGTACTCATGTCTGTGTACTATAAAGAACATCCAGAATATTTGCGGCAAAGCATGCAAAGCATCTATGATCAGACTATTCCGACTGATGATTTTGTTCTTGTTTGTGATGGTCCGCTGACTCCGGCGTTAGATACGGTCATTACCGATATGCAGCAAACATTTTGTTCCCGTCTCCATGTCATTCGCCTTCTGAAAAATGGAGGTTTGGGCAATGCTTTAAATGTAGGAATGCAGCAGTGTAAAAACAATCTGATTGCCCGCATGGATTCTGATGACATTAGCCGTTCCGACCGGTGTGAACGCCAGCTTGCCGTGTTCCGTGACCATCCAGAATTTAGCTTAGTCAGTGGTATTGTAGAAGAATTCAGCGATACCATTGACCATGTAACTGTCCGCCGTATTGTTCCAGAACAACAGGCGGACATCCTTGCATTTGCAAAGAAGCGGAATCCCTTCAACCATCCCTGTATTATGTACAAAAAAAGCGATGTAGAAGCAGCTGGAGGCTATCAAGACTTCTACCTGCTAGAAGACTACTACCTCTGGATTCGCATGCTCCAACAAGGCTTTATAGGCTATAATTTGCAGGAATCATTGTTATGGATGCGGGCCGGCAGTGATATGTATAAACGTCGAGGCGGCTGGAAATATGTCCAGTCTCAGCGCAATCTCTTCAAATACATGGCACAAACTGGGTTCATCACAGGGAGCCAATACCAGATTCAGAGCATGATTCGTCTGATTGGAGCTGTTGTACCTAATTGGTTACGGGCTATTTTATTTCAGAGGATATTAAGAAGTTAAGTGGATAGGATGAAGCAGCATGCGTAGAATTGCTTATGTTATTAATTTCATCGTAAAAGGTGGTCCCAGTGCGGTAGTATTGAATATGATCCATAATTTGGATCGAACGAGATTCGAGCCTGTTTTGATAACTTTATTTGAGGGAGATTCTTCAGAAATTATTGCCAGAGAAAAGAAGGCTGGACTGAAAATTATTGAATGTAGGCATAAAAGCCGCTTTCAATTTTTGCTTCACGGTCTTTCTGGATATAGAAAAATTTTAGAAGACAATCATATTGATATCGTACATGGACATGGCTTTATTCCTGACGTCATGAATGCCAGGATAGGAAAGCCATTTAAGACGATTAGTACAGCCCATAATATCATGTTTGAAGATTACCTTTTAAATTATGGGAAGATTAAAGGTTCACTTTACTGTCGCATTCATTTATGGGCTATGCGCCGATTGAATCAGGTAGTTTGTTGCTCTAAATCCGTTCATGATGTTATGAAGAATTATATACCTGAATGTCAATATATCGAAAATGGTATCGAAGACTTTACCTATTCATGCCAGATTTCACGTGCTGATTTACATATTCCTGAAGATGCTATTGTGTTTTTATATGCAGGGTATTTAATTCGGCTCAAGAAGGTTCCTTTTTTAGTGGAAAATTTTGTAAAATGTCATGGCTCTAAAGAATATCTGCTGATTTTAGGAAATGGTGAAGATGAAAATTTATGTAGGACATTGTCTGATAGTCATGTTATATTTACCGGTTTTCAATCAAATCCTTATCAGTACATGGCAATTTCTAATATTTATACTTCTGCTTCGTCATCCGAAGGTTTTTCTATTTCTGTACTCGAAGCATTACATTGCGGCTTAGGTCTTTTCTTATCAGATATTCCTTCACATAGAGAAGTTATTGAACAAGCCTCGGATGTATATTTGGGAGAGCACTTTTCAAAGGATGATTTTGTTGAGCAATATAATATTTTGATTCAAAATATATCGAAAATAAATTCGGATTCTATACGTGCTTATCAAAATAATGAACTATCAGCAGTTAAAATGATGGAGAAATATAAATATTTATATGAAAAATGAGATTTTTATTTAATCAGTATGAGGAGAATTTATTATGCCTTACTTTTCTGTTATCATGCCAATCTATAATGGTGAAAAATATATAGAGAGAGCGGTTAAATCGATTTTAAATCAGACTTTTTGTGATTTTGAATTAATTATGATTGATGATGGTTCAAATGATAATTCAATGAATATATGCAGAAATTTAATAAAAAAAGATAATCGTCTTAGATTTATTCATCAAAATAATCAAGGTGCATTAATGGCTAGAAAAACGGGCGTTGATATAGCTAGAGGGACATATATTCTTTTTATAGATTGTGATGATACATTTAAATTTGATGCGCTAGCTAAAATTTATGATATGATTATAAAAATGAAAGTAGATATAATTCTGTTTAATTATTATTTTATAAAAAGAACGAATTGTATTATACCGGGAAAGAAAATCTTATCTAACAAAAAAATATACAGTGGAAAAGAATTGTTTTTATTATCTATAAAATATTTTGGATTATTAAATAGTCTATGCATAAAAGCTGTAAAGGCATCTATTATTAAATCTGCATTTTCTGTATATCAATGCAACATAAGTATGGCGGAAGATTTATTAATTAGTCTTCGAATATTCAAATATAGTAATAGTGCGGCATATTTGGATGAATATTTATACAATTATATTGACAATCAATACAGCTCAATGCATAATGTTAAGGAGAAATATTTTTCAGAATATGAATTTGTTTATCTTGAGGCAATTAAACTTGTGGAAGAGTATCACTTTTCAAACAAAATAAAGAAAATAATTACTAAAAATTTTTTAATTAAAATTATGGCTGATTATTTTTTCTATACTTTTCAAAGGAGCTTAACTTTTGGTGAGTTTATGTGTGTGGGAGAAATGCTTTTTAAGAAAGCATATATGAAGGTTAGGTTTGATGGCTTAAGCTTAGGTATTATTTGGAATATTCCTTATAAAATTTATTTAGCAAGAGATTATCATTTGCTATACCTATATTTCTTATGTTTAAAGTGCGGATATCTCATAAAAAATAAAATTTTAATTTAAGCAAATGAGGTTATTATATGATTATATTTATAGCGCTTATAGCCATGACGGTTCCTGTACTGGGATTTGTCTTGACATTGGCATATTTTAATCAATATAAAAAAACATTAGCATCTGCATTGCTATGTGGGTTAGCTTTTTCAGCTGCCATATATGGATATATTCCCGATGATGGGAATGATATTTTTAGACATATGTCTAATTTGTCTTTATATGAAGGAATACCTCTGTGGGGTGCTTTTGATATTATGAAAACTGCTATTTCGCATATTTCGGCGGTCTATATTTGGGACGTTTGGCTTTGGATTATAGCCCAATTTGATAATCCAACACTCCTTCAATCATCAGGAGCTTTGGTAGGGTACTGTATTATTTCCTATTTAATTTTTTCTCAGGCTAAAAAAAATGGATTATCAATGGGTCAATGGTTGCCCGTATATTTTATTGCTCTCGTTAGTTTTCCACCATTGGAAATTGTAATTGGTATAAGAAGTGCTTGTGCTTTTCTTTTATGTGTTTTAGCAATTTATTCGTATTATACGAAACAAATTAAAAAAGTGACTGTGGCTTTTCTAATGGGTATAGCTGTTTTTTTGCACCATGCAGCGCTTATCTTTCTTGTTTTATGGGGAATGACACCGCTATTTTTTAAGCACAAAAAAATTGTCATGGTGTGTGTGATTTTATGTATGATTGCTTTTAATAACTTCCAAAGCTATTTATCTTTTTTTTCTGGTGGGACTACCGTGTTTTCTAATTTATTGGGAAATACCATGTATTCAGCAACAGCATATCAGGAAGAGAGCTTCAATGATAGTTTTCATGCCTTGGTTTCACTAGCATTAAGGTGGGGATATTCTGGATTCCTATTGATAATTATAAGAAGGGGCTTTAATCAACAGGAAAAAATAAAAAATCAAGAAACAGCAAGCTATCAACTGCTGAATATAGCTTTGTTTATATTTGTGGTTGCAAGTACACTTTTAGCTATTATTGGCAATAATGGGTTACGATACCTTGGTGCAGTAGATATATTATGCTGCTTGAGTTTAATGGGTGTTCTAGAAATAAATAATATATCTATGTGGCTTAAAAATGGGAAATTAGGCTTATGGCAACTCTTTCTTTTGATAGGAGCTGTAATGCAAGGTAGTCTCTATCTATATGATATGAGTTGGGGCACTGCATCATTATCTTCGCTTTTTATTAGTTCATTGCTAGGATATTGGAGTAAGATTATACTTTCTCTTTAGATGGAGGAATCCATTATGTATGAGATATGTATAATAGATTATGGTATATTAATGATTTATTTTCTTTAAGTTATTTTTTACAATCTTAAAGCGATAATGTGTATTACGATAGGACTAAAATGATTTTGGAAGTAAAAAACATATTATTTATTTTATGGTATGGCTTTTTGCATAAAAGAGTAGGATGATTTTGACATTATAATTGGTTTTCAATTGTACTTATTCACCGATATTTTTTGATAGTAGTACTGAAGAAAAAGATAATACATATATTTTAAATCTTATTTGAAATATATGTATTCAATATTATAAAGTTAAGTTAAGAAAAATTTTTACCGCTATTAAGAAAGATAAGAAGTGGCTTTAACAAAAAAATATTAACAATAAATTGTTTGGCGAAAAATAAGTCAAAATAAAAAATTAAGTATTTTATGTAATATTAACCATGTTATTACTAATAGCATGGTATGGATTGTTTGAGGAGGGTGATTATTATACGTATCGGAAAATTAACACTTGATGGATATTCTAATTATGGAAATTTATTGCAGAACTATGCTTTACAGCAAGTTTTGTTAAACTATGCAGATACTGTAGATACAATTTGGCATGAAAAGAGCCAATCTTGTATACCAGGTAGCCATCATCTTACATGGAAAGAAATGATAAAATTTGTTTTAAATTGGAATAATTTTCGGGATTTTTGCCATAAACAGCATCTTGCTTGTGAAATTGAAAGACAAAAGAAAATTAAAAAATGGAGCGACCAGTATATTCATATTCGTTTTAACATAAAGAATTTGACAGATATTATAGATGACTATGATTATTTCGTTGTTGGTAGCGATCAAGTGTGGAATCCTTATTTTGGAAATTTGAAGGATAATTTTTTATCTTTTGCCCCTTATGAAAAAAGAATCGCGTATGCTGCGAGTATTGCTTCTCCGGAAATTCCAAAAGACAAAAAATCTGTTTTTCAAAAGGGATTGAATGGCATGAAATGGATTTCCATGCGTGAACAGGAAGGTGCAAATACGGTAAAACAATTTACGGGACGGGATGTACCTGTTGTGGTAGATCCTACAATGTTACTGACTCCTGATGAATGGTGCAAAGTGAGTCGAAAACCAGCGTGGTATCGTGGCGAAGATTATATCCTCACTTATTTTTTAGGAAACCGGCCGGATACAGCTATTCAGCAGGTTGCTAATAAAATCGGACTGCCTATCGTTAATCTTTTAGATGAAGAGGTTTATGAACACTACGTTACTGGAGTTGATGAATTTATTTGGGCTATTGAACATGCAAGTTTGGTTTATACTGACTCTTTTCATGGTACGGTATTTTCTATTTTATTTCAGAAACCTTTTGTTATCTGTAATCGTGTAGGGGAAGGCTGTACAAATAAAATGTCATCGCGTATTGATACTTTACTGGCTTATTTTGGATTGGAAGGGAGAAGAGGAACCCAAAAAAATAATTATCTCATTGATGATCCTATGCATATTTCTTATAGTGATACACAAACTGTTTTTCAGCGGGAATGGAAACGGGCAGATGCCTATCTGAGAAAGGCGTTGAATGTCGAATGAATCAAAGACGGTGGGGGGCTATCCTTTCCTATGTGAATATTATTGCGACGATTGTTGTTGGCTTAGTATACACGCCTATCATGCTTCGACTTCTTGGGCAGTCAGAATATGGCCTTTATTCCTTGATGGGTTCGTTAGTGGGATATTTGAGCGTACTGGATATGGGACTTGGCAATACTATTGTCCGTTATACGGCCAAAAACCGTGCTGATGGGACCGTGGAAACTGAAGCCAAGTTAAATGGACTCTTTTTGTTCATTTATTCCATTATTGGCCTTGTAGCTTTAGGTATAGGTTTGGTTTTATATGCCAATATTGAAAATCTTTTTGGATCTACGCTTTCAATAGGAGAAATGCACCGGGCTCGTATCATGATGGTCCTTTTGATTTTTAACGTAGCTGTATCTTTTCCACTTAGCATATTTTCTTCTATCATGCAGGCCTATGAACGATTCATTTTCTTGCGTGTCACGAATATTCTTCGTGTACTGCTCAATCCTTTGCTGGTATTGCCCTTTTTATATTGGGGGTATGGTTCTGTTATGATAGTCGTCGTTTCTACGATTTTAAATTTAGCTTGTCTATTAGCCAATCTCTATTATTGTTTCCGTTATTTGGATGTCCATTTTTGCTGGGGAAAATTTGAAAAATCTTTTTTGTATGAAGTAGCCGGATATTCTTTTTTTATTTTTCTCAATGCAATCATGGATAAGGTGTATTGGGGAACTGGCCAATTTGTTTTAGGGATTGTATCCGGCACGATTCAAGTTGCCATCTATGCCATTGCTATGCAATTTATGATGATGTATATGAACTTTTCCACGGCTATTAGTTCTGTCATTTTACCTAAAGTTACCATGATGGTTGCAAAACATGTCAAGGTTTCTGAGTTGACGGAGCTGATGATTCGTATTGGTCGTCTTCAATACTTGCTCGTCGGATATATTTTTATCATGTTCATATTAGTCGGTTCTGAATTCATTCAATTATGGGCAGGTCCTGCTTATTTGACGGCTTATCCTATCGTCATTTTATTGATGGCAGCTTTATTGATTCCATTGGTACAAAATGTAGGTATTTCTATTTTACAGGCTATGAACTTGAATCGATATCGAATGACAACCTATACGATTTGTGCGGGAATCGCTTTTGCGGTTAGTTTTCCCTTAGCTTATCAATTTGGAGGGATGGGTTGTGCCATAGCTACGGCGGGTTCTTTGTTTATTAGTACAGGTATTGTTATGAATCGTTATTATGCAAATGTCATTCATTTAGGGATTCGTGAATTTTGGAAAAATATATTATCCATGTCTAAAGGTATGGCAGGTTTATTGATTTTGGGATTTGCCTTGAAGTACGCTATGAATTTATCGTTATCATGGAAAAGTTTTATATTTTATACAGGTATCAGTACGGCCTTTTATGCAGTTATCATGTATTTTTGGTGTATGAATGAGTCAGAAAAAGCATTATGCCAACAAGTGATATATAAAATACGGAGATGAGTGAATGATTTCTATAGAGCAGATGATTCAAGAAAACAAAGCTAATTGTGTGGGGTGTTATGGCTGTTATAATGCATGTCCGAAAAAAGCCATTGTGATGGAAGAAGATGAAGAAGGATTTCGCTATCCTATCGTTCAGCAGGAGAAATGTATTCAATGCGAAGCTTGTAGCCGTGTATGTCCTGTTATTCATTCCATTCCAGATGCAAAGGAGCAGATGCCGTATACATATGCTGCTATTAATGAAGATTGGAATATTCGTCGTGAAAGTTCTTCGGGCGGAATTTTTCATTTATTGGCCAATTATGTATTGAAACAGGGTGGTGTTGTCTATGGAGCTGGATTTAATAATCAATGGGAAGTGGAGCATCAAGCAGCAGAAAACTTGACGGATCTTGCTAAATTATACATGTCTAAGTATGTGCAAAGCCAAATTGAAGATACCTACTATAAGGTCAAACAAATTTTAGAATCGGGCAGACAGACTCTATTCGTTGGAACACCTTGCCAATGTGTCGCGTTAAAGTGTTATCTCAACAAAAAATACGATAATCTCGTTTTAGTGGATTTTATTTGTCACGGTGTACCATCCCCAAAAGTATGGCGGCAATATCGTATTTGGAGAACGAAAGGGAAAGATATAGAGCGTATTTCTTTTAGAAATAAAAACCTTTCCTGGGAAAGGTTTTTGTTATTATTCTCTTTTAAGAATAATAACAAATACTTGGCAGAAGATTTAAATCATGATTTGTATTTGAAGGGATTTTTGCAGAACTTATATTTACGCCCCTCATGTCATCAATGTAAATTCTGCCATAAACATCGACCGACTGATTTGACATTGGCCGATTTTTGGGGAGTACAGGACGTATTACCGGAAATGTATGATGGAAAAGGAACCTCTTTAGTTTTTATCCATTCTGCGGAAGGAAAAGAACTTTTTGAATCGCTTCCGGCAAAAAAAATGAAGACAGAATTTGATAGGGCTATACAGTACAATCCATCCATGGTTAGACCTTCGATACCCTCGAAAAATCGTCAACGTTTTTTTGAGGAATTTATAGCAGGAAAGCAATCTATTGATCAAATCATCGAAGAAAATACGAAAATCCCTTTGATACAGCAGGTAAGAGGAATCCTATATCGTGTACTGTACCATATACCAGGAGTAGTATGGACTTATCAAAAGGTTAGGGGAAAATAGTTATCTGGTAATATGTCAAGAACTTAAAAGAAAGGCTTAAAGTAGAAATCCAGGCAGAAAGTTGTGCTTAATGTAAATATCAATGAAAAAGTGAGCTACATGAATTATCTTAAGTATTTTAGGAGGACTCCGGCATGGGAACTAGTATAGTGGAAGAGGAGTTACAAGGGAATATTGTTAAAGAAATTCAGTATAATGATTTTCAAGAATTTTACATTGAGAATTTTTTATCTAATAATTCTACTGACAGAAAATGCTCGGACTTTAAATGGGAAAACGCTTATTTGTATCGAGGTGAAAGCAATTCAGATTATAAGCTGATACCGTCTTTGCTTCGCAATATGCCTAAAAGCGTTGACGGAAATACATTTTTTAAAAATGAAATAGAAATATTATTACAATTTTATAGAAAATGTAAATTTTATGGTATACAAATATCTCCTGTCGAAGCTTTTGAAAAAGTTACCAATCAAAGACATATTACTATAGAAAATTTTGAAGATCGGGTCTTACACTTTAAATGGATTGCTGAAGATTTTAATAATCTTATCTGCTTAGCACAGCATTATGGTATTCAGACACGATTGTTGGATTGGACAAAAGATTTGGACGTGGCTCTTTATTTTGCATGTAGTTCTGTTTTAAAAGATGAAGAGTGGATACCGGAACAGCGATATACTATTTGGGCACTAGACCAAACTGCAATTAGCTTAAATAATTATATGACTCGTATGGAAAATAGATTGCCATTTAATTCGTACCCTATAGAGAAATGGCCTATTCAATTTTTCTTTCCCATGTATTATGAAAATCCTAATATACAGGCTCAACAAGGAATTTTGTTATCCTGGGAAATAGGTGATGGAAATAAAATAAATAATGAAAAGCAGTTTTCAAGCGCAATTATTGATGATACCCCTTTCGATGTGAAATTACAGCGGTATGGTAAAGAACACAATATCTCTAAAAGAATCAACAAAAATACAATAGTTCCTACTATTCTATATAAATTTACATTTCCGTATTCTACAATAGATAAATCTTTAAGTTATTTAAAATCGAGAAATGTTTTAGCAGGAAGAATTTTCCCTGGTCTGAATGGTATTGCACAAGAATTAGAAGAAGAAAAAATTATAGAAACATATTTGGGGAAAACGGACAATCGGCTTTTAGTTCAAAAACATCATGAGGTGAATTCCAGATAATGACCAATTAATAATACAACTAATAAATGTCATCATTAGTATAAAATTCTTTGAGAGACTAATTAAATCGCTGATGCTTTATAAGAAGACATTCTTTTGGCTGTGGTTAGGATTCCTGTTGTACATTTTTTCGATACGATTTTATTATGGAGCGAAGAGTCTTTTTAACTATGGCTTTGCCTGTTTATCGTGTGGTTCGCCATCGCAATTCCGCAGCCTTTATCTCGACGAAGAATAAGCTGCCATTTACCTTCAGCTTATTCTTCTTTGGCATCATCTACAATAGTTGGAAATGGAACATGATGGTAAATTGGTATTTGCATACAACAGAGATTAAATTAATGCGACAGGGTACGGCAGATCTGATGCGGATTATTGGAAGTAAGATTTTTGAATCTAAACCAAAGGTTTTAATAGTTATTTAAAATAGGTGCTAAACATGGACATACTTGTGACGGGCTGAGCTGGGTTTATCGGTTCCCATGTATTAGAAAAATTACAAAAAGTAAGTGAACAGTCTGCTGAGGAAATCAAGGTCGTTGTCCTGGATGATTTAACCAACGGGAGCAGGGAACATGTTCCATCCGGGATGGAACTGGTTGTCAGGGATGTACGGGATAAGAATATGATAGAAGATGTCTTTTCCCACCATCATATCTCTGCAGTCATCCATCTGGCAGCACAGACGATGGTGCCGGTTTCTGTAGAGAATCCGATTCTGGATTTTCAGGTCAATCTGGGCGGTATTCTGCATATCCTGGAAGCCTGCCGCAAATGGCAGGTGCCTCACGTGCTGTTTTCATCCAGTGCCGCCGTTTATGGCGATAATTTGCATATCCCGCTAAAAGAATCGGAACCCCTTTGCCCGATGTCACCCTATGGTATTACGAAGATGACGACGGAACAGTATATGCGGGTCTACCATGAACTGTACGGCCTCGATGCGACGGTGTTCCGCTTTGCCAACGTCTACGGCGAACGGCAGGGAGAAAAAGGAGAAGGCGGCGTGGTCAGTATATTCTGCAAACTCCTGTCCCAGGGAAACCCTATCACTGTCTATGGCGATGGCAATCAGACACGGGACTTCGTCTACGCTGGAGACATCGCATCGGCTATCGTACAGGCATTGCCCCTCACAGGCTACCACAGGATCAACGTATCGACAGGAACTGAAACAAGCATCAACGACCTGATCCATTCATTCGAACGGGCAATAGGGATACAAGGCAGAAGTGCAATACGCCCCGCCCCGGAGACATTCAGCGCTCCGTCCTGAGCAACAAAGAACTGATACAAACTCTGCACATGAAACCAGAAATGACATTGGAACAAGGCATAGCCCGTACCTACACCTGGTACAAGCGTCCGATGTAGAAGCCACCCAACGCTTCTACATTACGCCTCCAGTGTTATAGTTGAATATTCAACCATAACACTGGGAATAAACTAGCAACTTCTGTGAATCTTGTAATGTAGAATCAACTGAAAATCTCTTGACACGATATTTGTTACGCAATAAACTGAATATAAATTAGCGAACGTATTTTCTCGTTTTGAATAAAGTTATTATTATATAAGAGAAGGTATGTGTATATTGTGAGATGTAATAATTATGAAGTGGGACATTTACTGATAATAATAAATAATTTGTAAAAAAGGACATGTAGCAGAGGTATATGATGGAAAAGTATATTGATGAAGGATATAAGTTACTTGAAAAAGCTATTAAAAAATATGGTAGTTTTCATAAGGTTTTATTTCATTTGCATACACCAGCTTCCCATGATTATAAAATGTTAGAATTATCCGGCAATAAACGGAATGTGAAGGATTTTTCAAATGAAGAATTATTTGATATCTTTGCTCAAACTCAGATTTTTAATCGTGAACAGATTCGGGGATGCTGGAGTAAAAATTATTTTGATATAGAAATTTTACCGTATTATATTATTGCTGCGTATCTAATTATAAATGATATTGAAATGGTAGTCATTTCGGATCATAATACAATTTCTGGATTTAAACTTTTAGAAGAAGCTGTCAATAATTTATATAGAATGAGTACTGTATGTCAGAAACATAAATATCCGGAAATTATGTTGGGAATTGAGATTAGTTGTGCTGATAAAAATCATGTTGTTGCTATTTTTGATAAAAATAATAAGGATTCGTTAACACAACTTAAAAATTATTTAGACGATAAGCTGATGAATGAAGAATTAGGAACTTATCAAACTAGTTATGATGTTATGAAATTTGTACTAGATAATGGAGGGATTAGTTATATTGCTCATGCTAATACGTCTGCTATGTTTACTGATGAAAGCTTTTTATCCATGGCATATAAGAAAAAACTATTTGAGTCAAAAGTAACAAATCTTTTAGGAATTAAGCAATCTGACCAGGACATTGGAATCAGACAAATGATTTCTCGATACACAAAAAAAGATATTGCTTTTGTCTATGATTCAGATTCACATGGAATTGATACCATTAACAGGTTATTTTTTTGGATAAAAGGTGATAAGTGTGATTTTAAAATGCTGAAAGCTGCTTTTGCAGATCCAGATATTTCTATAAGATTAAATAAACCAGAATCCCCTAATGCTTATATTAAAGGAATTTTTATCAAGTCATCACACTCAGCTTTTTTATATGATGTGCAGCTAGAGGAGGGCATGTGTATTCCTTTTTCAAAAGAGCTGAATTGCCTTATTGGAGGGCGGGGGTCTGGGAAAAGCACCATTATTAATATAATAGAAGCAGTGTTACGTCAACATTATAAATCACTTGATATTATGAATGCAATTTTAGAATATAATGTATTGGCTGTGTTTATTTATTTGGATGGTAACTCATATTTGGTATCTTTTCAACCGCCTAAAGATGAAAAGAACATTGAATTTTTAAATTATTTATGGCAATATGAAAATTCTGATAAAATTCTACAGGGACAATGGAAGAAAGGGTTAAGAATAGAAATAAAGAAAGAAAACACAAATTTAAGGAAAGAATTATTGAAGTATGTACATTTATTTGAAATTCATGAGAAAAGTTTAGTTAAAATGTCAATAGGATGTTATAGACATATATTTGAAAAAATCCTTAGCCAATCTTATTCTATTAATGAACTTGTGCAAATGGCAGATAAAAAAGATACGGTAGAGCGGTACGTAAAAACCGTATTGTTGTCAAATCCTAAGTTTAAGGATATTCCACAGTTTACACGGGAAAAAGATAATGATATGAATTTCGATAAACTGAGAAAAATACAAGAAAAAAGAAAAAATCAAATTTTATCAATTATCGAAGAATTTAATAGTGATGAATACCAAAAAGATAAATTAAAGATTGTATATCAAATTCGAAATTTAGGAGCTGATTTTATTGATTTTGAAAGGATATTAAAATCGATGCCTCAATTTTCCCATACTTTTTTTCGACTGCATGACAAAGAATATAATATCACAATAGAGGGATTTTTGGCAGGAATTGATAACTGTTGCCGACGGATAGGAGTATTTGATTTTTTACAGTTAATTATGAAATCAGATTATTCTGCCATAAGGGCGGGAGTGGAAATAAATAAATTCTGTCAAGAAATCACACAGCAAGACATAGATAATGGTATTATTTCAATGGGTACAGAAGATGAAATTAATATAATTAAAGAAGTTGTTAATTATATTAACCGAAATTACCATACTCAAATTATTGAAAAATTAGATAATGATTATTTAGAATATTGTGATTCATATACAATTGAATTTAATGTTTCAAATAGAGAGAATGTTGAAAAACGTAAGCCTTGTTTTCGCGATATTACGACATTATCATTGGGGCAAAAAGTTGTTGCACTCTTATCCTTTATTTTAGGGTATAGTAAATATGCAAAAGATTTTCGACCTCTAATTATTGACCAACCTGAAGATAATTTAGATAGTCAATATATTTATAAGAATCTTGTTCAAGAGCTAAGGACAATAAAAGGAAAGCGTCAGGTCATTGTTGCGACACATAATGCAACTATTGTTACAAATGCTAAAGCTGATCAAGTTATAGTTATGGATTCAAATGGGGAACATGGGTGGCTAAAAAAATTTGGATATTCAAATTCCTCTGTTATAAAAAAAGAAATCATAAATTATCTTGAAGGGGGCATAGAATCTTTTAAACACAAAGAAGCTATTTATAAGGATGTATTAAATTAGGTAATACTATTTTATATTCGGGGAAAGGAGCAAAATTATGGGAATGTATGATCGCGCTTTTCCAGGAAGCATTGTAACACCTATAAATTTAAAAAATGGAGAAAGCATAGAGTTAGCATGCTTTATTGAACATCGATTTGCTTTATACTATTGGTTAAAGTGGCATATAAAATACGGACGACCTATTTCACTACTAACGATAGATTATCATACGGATACAACGCCGGAACGTTCAGAATATCAATTTTTACAAAATAAAGACCCGATTCTATCTATTTGGCAAGATATGGATGAAGGGAATGATACTCAAATTTGTGCAGGTTTATCAAATGAGTTATTGAGGCACGCGTATGTTTTACACAAGGGTGATGACTGTACAACAAATAATTGTGAACTTATTAGCTATTATAATCAACCTAATAAGTTGTTTTTAGAAAATAAAATCCAAGGAGAAGAGGACCTGTATCTGGATATTGATTTAGATTATTTTACGAATGGAAAATCAGACGAGCACGGTTGTAAGATTTTACTTCGTGAAATGGAGCAATTGTTTAATACGAATAGAAAAGAATTTTTGTTTCCGAAAATTAGAGGGGTTACTGTGGCACTAGAACCAATCTATTGTGGAGGATTGGTTAATTCTCTATTGTTATTATTGAAATTACAAAAGACACTTTTGGATGGACAGATAATTGGTGATTGGCCATATTGTTAAAATGAGAAAGAACGTTTTTTAGCAGCACTTTACAACTTTTTCTCTGCTGGCCGAGTGATGAACAGGCTTTTCGGTGGAATCGATTATCATGATAGTTAAAGTAAGAGCGCAATGAATCGAAAAAACGCGATTGTTGTAGATTTGAATGCAATCGAGACAGATTTTTTGTTAGATGAGGTGGAAAAATGTCTGATATAGTAACTCCTAAAATTCTGCAAAATGCTCCTGTTGGCAAAGATGAATTTGCTAGCCAATCACAAGACCATATTGCAGAGTCAATTAAAAAATTGATTTTGAATATTGATAATGAAGAATCATCAATACGACTTATAGGTATTGAAGGCGGATGGGGAACTGGGAAAAGCAACTTAGTAAAGATTTTAGAAGATAAATTAAGTGATGAGGATTACTCTTTTTTTCTTTATGATGCGTGGGGGCATCAAGAAGATTTACATAGACGTGCTATCATTGAAGAACTTTCAGATTTTGTTGCTGAGCAGAAAATTTGCACTGCTTATACAGCTGATTTAAATCAAATTAAAGAAGAAACATTAGGAACGGAAATTGTAACCAATACTATTCAAAATCCAGATTTTTCATGGGCATTTTTTTTCTTAGTGGTCAGTCTTATTTGTTTTACAGCAAATAATTTTGTGAAAGATATTTATTTCAATTTAAGCTTTTACCTAGGCATAATATCTATCGGGGCTATTGGTTTATCATTCTTTATCATTATTTTTCAATCATTACGGCAGGCTAAGGGAATCTGTTCATTTTTTTCTAATTTCAAAAATAAAACATTACAAATCTATAGTAAAAAAGAAGAAAAAAATACGACGATGAAAAGAATCAATCAGTTAAATCCATCATCTAAATCTTTTGAAAATTTCTTGCAAGTAATCGACAAAGGTCTTAATAATCACAAGCTTGTTATTGTTATAGATAATATTGATCGTATGAATAAAGATAAGGTTAAAGACATATGGGCTACGATTCATATGTGCTTTTCAAGTGCAGCTGAATTGCATAATATCCTTGTTTTAGTGCCGTTTGACAAGAATAAAATTAGAGATGCTTTTTATCAGGAAGAGGAGAATGAATCAAATACCGCGAATGATACTGATAAAAAAATGACTACATATGATACAGAAAAAATTAATCAATTGGCTTTGGTTGATGATTTTATACAAAAGACGTTTTCTTTAGTATTTCGTGTTTCGTTACCTGTTTTAAGCGATTGGGAAGAGTTTTTTAGAGAGCGTTGGACAGTTGCTTTTGGCTCCATTCAAGATGAGATTGAATTTGACTATGTAAAAAGCATTTTCGATACTTTTACCAAAGTGATTACACCTAGAAATATTATTGCATTTATTAATGAATTTGCGACCATTAAATTATCAGGTGTTGATAGCCAAATTAAATCGAGATATATTGCTATTTTTATTAGAAAGCAAAATTATATTTTATCTAACATCACAGATGCTTTGACACAGTTTGATTATTTAAAGCCATTGGACTATTTAGTTAATCAAGATGGAGGAGATGAATATTTTAAATCTATCGCTTCCTTGATTTATCAAGTGCCTCTAGACAAGGGACTTCAAGTTGCCTTGTCTAGGCCATTGAAGCAGGCATTGGAAAATCAAGATACGAATGAAGTTGAAAGAATTTCGGCTAATCCTAATTTTGATTCTATGTTAGGAGAAGTTTTAAATCATATAAATAATATGGGAAATGCTGTCATTGCATTATCTCAGTTAAGTCAGGATAAATTTCAAAGTGAGGACATCTATCAAAATAGATGGGATGATATTTTTAGCCGCATAATGAATAGAGATGAAGGACGAGCCGATCATGAAGTTATGGATTATCAGTTAATATTGCTCGATAAAATAACGCAAGAAAAGAAAATCACATATACTAAAGAGATTGTTGAAAATTTATATAGTATTAGCAACGAAGAATTTGATCCTAATGTTTTTTCAGATAATATTGATCGACTAGATTCTATAATCAAAAAATACCAAATCAATATTTTTGAACTTCTGCGTGAACGAAAATGCAGCATTAATCAATATAAAACTTTTATGTCATCTGGGAAGCATTTATGCAACTATAAATTGGTTTGCGATACAAAGCAAATCAATGATTATTTGGCTCAATATCCACTAGAAAATATAAGTGATATTAATTACATTAAGGAATTGTTAAACTGCCAGTATGATTTGTCTAAATATAAAACTTTTTTAGAGCAACATGTAGTAAATACTACAAGCTATGATAATTTTAAAGGCTTTATTGGTGTTTTAAAGCAATTTCCAGGTGTTGTAAAACTTGAAAATTTAACATGGGGTACCTATACTTCAATTTTTTCACAAGCGGATAAGCAAAATAATTTTTATTATGATTTAGTCGCTATAGGCTATTCTCATTTTTCGTATAGTCAATTAAATGGGTTAGGCAACTTCCTTTCTTCCAATGAAGAGGAGCAAAAGAGCATTGTTGAGCCTGTTCGGTCTGTAATTTTAAATTATATATCTTCAGCGGGGCTTTTTATGCAATTAGTAGATGATTCAGGTCTAAGCAATAGTGAATTTTATAAAGCTATTTGTCATGCATTGATAGCATCAAAGTGCAAATTTACCGAAATAAGGATTCTTCCTCGTATTAAGAAGATAGAAGATGTTTTAGGGATTCGGTTTAATCACTGGGAAGCGGCATTCGGTGATCTTCCTGTTGCAGATATTAGTGATGATGCTATTATTTCATCACTACCCATTGATGTATTAAAAGAAATACAAACTGTTCCCAACAGCAAGCTGTATGATCACTGCAAAAGTAGAATTAAGAGTTATTTAGATACTAAGGATACCGGAAGTTGGAAATCTGTCATTAACAATGATTTAAATACTTATGATATTCAAGTTGGATTGCTTATCTCTTATCAGTGGCCTTCAAGAGCATATGAGGCTGTTAAAGCTTATTTGAAGGAAAAAGCAGAGAATAAACAAACTCCTACGGATATAGAGAAATGGCATAATTTTATTGGCGTGTTAAAACAATCTGGCCATGAATTAGCGCAATTAGTTTGCGATATATATGGCATTTTTCTTAAATCCAGTATTGATGTTACGTCATTTAAATTTTGGATATCTTTTTTTGATGAATACATATTTAAAAAGGAAGATCCTGAAAAGGATACACTACGGTGTATTTTCCCAGTGAATTTATTAGACGATGCAGAATGTCTGAAGTGGATATATGATCATTGGAGCACTGTTTTGAATATATACCATGCGGCTGGAGAGCAGCAAAGTGATTTTCGTAAGGCCCTCGTGGAACGAGCTACCGGGGAGTATTTCAATCCTGTTGCTAAAAGATTAGCAGTACTAATGAAATTTTTACCTTCTGATGTCCTCAAAAAGAATTTACAGTCATAGTGCTTGGGGGAAAATCTGCAAATTAACACGCAAAAGAAAGACATTATATGGAACTACTTAGGGATATTTTTCTCCCTTGGTTCTCAAGTTATATGGTTGCCTGTCCTGATTCACTACTTACCACCTGATATTTTAGGTTTGTGGTACGTATTCGTCAGTATTGGTGGTATGTTGAACTTCTTGATAGTGGCTTTACGCCAACGCTGAGCCATTGCATGACTTATGCATGGAGTGGGGCCATGGATCTGAAGAAACAAGGCGTTGTCTTTTCCGGTGAACGGAGTGGGCCGAATTATACTTTGGTTTATGGGATTTTGAGCACTTGCCGGGTTTTATATTTGGGCATTGCCTGTGTGGCCACGTTAGTTATGGTCGGTGCTGGCACGTTATACGTACAGCGCATCGCCTCGGCTTATTTATCTTGGCAAGTTTATGCTACTTGGATACTTTATATAGCATCAACCTTTATCAATCTTTATATAGGGTACTATGCTGTCGTCCTCGTCGGTATCGGCGATATTTTTCATAAAAATCGGGCACAGATTTTATCAAAAGGTGCCTTTTTGATATTGGGAACACTCGGTCTTGTTAGTGGTTTTGGTATCCTTAGTCTTGGTGTCGCTTATTTTGTCAGCGGTTTTGTTTTACGCCTTTTGTGTAAATATTATCTTATCAAGGCCCATAAGTTTGATGAATTATTCCAAAAATATCGCCACCAAACAGATTATTCCAAGCGCCATGTTTTAGCTATGATGTGGCCTAATGCCTGGCGGGATGGATTAGTTAGAGTCACGGCTTATCTGACAGGACAGGCCACCGTACTGATGAGTAGTGGTTTTCTGACTCTATATGAAACGGGGATTTACTCTTTTTCCATGCAAGTCGTCAATGCCTTGATTAGCATCGCCTCTGGCATGTTCAGTGCCTATGTTCCGGCAATCCAATCAGCTTATGTATCCCGCAACCGGAAAGTTATGAAAGATTTATACGCAAAGTCTATGGCCTGTTCTTTTCACCTCAGTTTTTGGGGAATTATCGTTTTTGCAACGATTGGTATTCCCATCGTACAACTCCTGCGCCATGACTTCGTCATTGAACGATCGGCCTTTCTGATGTTGGCACTGTCGATTTATCTCTTGAATCGTCATCGCAATTCTGCTTGTTTTATTAGTACTATGAATAAATTACCATATACATTTAGTTTTATATTTTTTGGTGTCATCAGTATCAGTGCTACCTATATTGGATTGGCCTATTTCCATTTAGGGTTATGGGGCCTCATCCTTATTCCCTTAGCGGTCCAGTCCATCTACAATAACTGGAAATGGAACCAGGTCGTCAATCGCTATTTGCATACTACGGAAATCAGATTGATGAGACAGGGGACGGCTGATCTTATGCGAATCGTGGGAAATAAAATATTTAAAACGAAATCATAAAAATAATCCGGCTGCGGTGAAATCACTGGGTCTAGTCCAACTTTTGTGGTTGGGCTAGACCTTTTTTTGTGGTCACGCTGTT
>OHAY01000324.1_pt1 | contig 50620 bp, 85 predicted proteins | sample 1577191 | NCBI WGS metagenome assembly OHAY01 (sample SAMEA3541504, study PRJEB24748) | human gut metagenome | biome: human gut; feature: human-associated habitat; material: faeces | place: China | collected 2012 | reverse complement strand
CTGTGTGCATAATTTGCGGATAAAATGCCGTGAAAAGCCGTACAAATACCTCAAAATTATTCATGCAAGTTAAGAGGTGATAAAGTGGAAAAAGATAACAATTTGACCTTCGACGCTGCCCCGTCAGCCCGAAGGATAGATGATAACGGATATCTGCACGTATCAGCCTGCCCGATATCCAAAGCCTGTATCAATCCTTATTATGGCCGGGAGATACCCGGAGCCGCCGAACTGGGACTTAACCCCACGGGGATATACTACGGATACCGTGACCCGGACGAGCTAGCCAAAGCGGCCGAGACTTTCAACGGCCTGCCGCTGCTGCTTGAACACCACTTTGACAGCGCAGACGAGCCGCAGAAAGAGCACCGTGTAGGAGCTACCGGGACAGACACCGCGTTTGACGCTCCGTATTTGCGAAACACAATATCAGTGCAGGACGCTGACGCGATTGGAAAAATCGAGCGTGGAGAGTTTAAAGAGCTTTCATGCAGCTACCGTTATACGCCTGACTTCACACCGGGCGAGGTTGACGGCGTCGCATATGACTTTATAATGAGAGATATAAAGGGTAACCACGTTGCCCTTGTGCCACGTGGCCGAGCTGGTTCCGACGTGGCTGTTGCCGATAGTATGCCCGCTGGGCTAGCTATAAACAATACCCCGAAAGGAGAGTTAAAAGAAATGGCAAAATTTAGAATTACCGAGCCAGTGCAGCGCTTTAAACAACGCCGCGCAAAAGCTTTGCACTCCGTGCTTGCCGCAGATGCCGACTTAGGAATTGAAAAGAGTGAGACCGAATTGGGCAACTTACTCAAAGCAATCCAAGTTGTAGAAGCACAAGTAGAAGGCGGATATTCTCCCCGCGATGTTGGTGTTGATATCGACGAAAACGCAACCGTTGACGAAATCACCGATAAGCTTTTCCCCGGCTTGGAAGCTGCCGCTAAAGACAAAATCCGTGCTTTCCTGCTTAGCTTGAAAGGCACCAAAGCAGAGGACGAAGCCGCCGAAGCTGTAACCAAACCAGCCGCCAAAGACGATGAAGGCAAAATGACCTTTGCAGAAGGCGTCAAATATGGTGAAGAACTGGAAAAGAAACCCGGCGAACGCGAAAAGCTGGATAAAGAACATGAAAGCGAAGACATGAAAAAAGCCTTAGGAGAAGACGACGAACTTTCTGAAAAAATGAAAGACCCTGCTTTCAAAGCAGCGTTTGAAATGGGCGTTAAATACGGCGAGAAACGCGAAAAAGCTGACCCGAAACGTATCGACCGCGACCACGAACGCGAGGGCGAAGAAAAATACTTGGCCGAAGACGCACTGCCTAGCATTTTGGCGGCAGAACGTAAAAAAATTGAAGCAAGTTTCCGCGAACGCAATGCTGCCGCTGAAACCTGTCAAGCATTCTTAGGCCGCAAAGTCGACCCGCTGGCTTATGACAGCGCAGATGATATCTACGCCGCTGCACTCAAAGCAGAAGGCTTCAATGTTTCCGAGTATTCGCCTACCGCCTATAAAGGAATGGTTGACGCACTGCGCAGAAGCAAACAAACTGAAAAATGGGGCGCTGGCCGCGTTGCTATGGATTCCGCAGTCTCCGTACCGGACTATTTGCAAGGCTTAAATAAAATCAGCGTTCGATAAGAAAGGAGCGTAAAAAAATGGCGTTTCAGAAAACTGTAAACACTTACCCCGGAATTGGTATTCCGGGCGCATATGCAGCAATTAACCCTATCGTATCTACCGCCAAAGGCTATGTTGCTAGCGCTGCCTGCAACATCGGCGGCTTCGTATGGGCTGACGCAGATAAAGAAGGCTGCGTTAAACCTACCGGCACTGGCCGTCCTCTGGGCTTTGCAGTGCGCGAAATTACCAACCCGCTTGGAATTGACGTAGAAGCATCTAACGTTGTTCCGGTTGGCTATCCTGTATCTGTAGAGGTAAAAGGCGACTTCTTTGCCGTTACCCTTACCGAAGCAACTGTCGGCCAGAAAGTTTTTGCCGTACTGGCAGACGGTACTATCAAAACCGGAGCTGCACAAGCAACCGTTAAAGATGCCGTAGAAACTGACTTTGAAGTAATTCAAGCCGGTTCTGTTAACGACGTAATCATCATCTCAAACTGGCGTGGGGCTGTTGTTCCTGCTACCGCCGAGGCCTAATGGCCTGTAAGTACAAAAAAGAAAGGGGAACAGTAAAATGCCAATGAACATTGACCAACAAGTAGCACTTATGCGCGAAAAAGGTTTCGTTTTTGACGACCACTATAAAATTCGTGGCATTATGGCTAACGACGCCGATATTGAGCGTTTGGCATACGATGCCGCAATGGTAACCGAACCGAACAGCGGTGTACCTGTAGAATTTACTTCTTATCTTGACCCGCGTGTTATTGAGATTCTGACCGGACCTCGCAACTCCCGCGAGATTTTCGCAGAGGTTAAAAAAGGCGACTGGACTACATCTTATGCACGTTTTGAGGTAGACGAAATCACCGGAGCTGTAGAAGCTTACACCGACTACGGCAACGCCGGAATGGCTGACGTCAACCCGACCTATCCGGTCCGTCAACAATATGTATTCCAAACTAACATTCGCTACGGTGACCGTGAACTAGACTATGCAGCTAAAGCACGTTTGCAATTAGCAGCACGCAAACAACGCGCCGCAGCTACCACTATCGACATTGCCCAAAACAAATACAATTTGCTGGGCGTAGAGAACATGGAAATCTACGGCCTGCTGAACGAGCCTAACCGTCCGGCTGCTATCACTCCGGGAACTGGTGAAGGCGGTAACACTTGGAAGCTCAAAACTACTAAAGAAATTTACGCAGACTATCTGCTGTTGTTCCAGAACTTGGCTAAAAACTCTATGGGCCACATCCGCAACGACAGCGATTTGATTTTCGTAACTTCTCCTTCCGCTGCTGTTGAGCTGGGTAAAGCAACTGACTTCAACGTATCTGTTATGGACATGATTAAACGCTATACCCCGAACATCAAATTTGCTCAACTGCCGGAACTGGAAAACTCCTCTAGCAGCACTGTGCTTCTCATTTGCCGTAGCATTAACGGCGAGCCTACAGGTGAATTCGGTTTCTCCGAAAAAATGCGCGCAATGCGCTTAGTGCCTGAAACTTCTAGCTTCAAACAGAAATTTGTCGGCACTTCCTACGGCTGCATTTTATACAGACCGTTTGCCGTTGCTACAATGACTGGTGTATAATTTAGGGTAAAGGGAGATAAGAAAAATGGCGAGACTGACGAAGAAAAAAACCGAAGCTGCGCAAGCAGCAGAAGTAGCTACCGAAAACAAAGAAACCTTAGCAGCAGAAGCGGCGGCAGAGGTCGCCGCCGAAGCTGTGAAAGCCACGGAAGAAGCAGCAGAGCCTACACCGTATGAAGCGGCGCTTAAAGAAGCCGAAAAGCAGGCGGAAGAAGCAGCCAAGGCAGCGGAAAAAAAGAAGATCAAAGCAGCGTCTATCAATAGCGCTAACCGCGCTGTAATTGATACCTCTGATACTGTGACCTTATGTCTTAACTATCCGCAGGATTTGGAACTTACTATCCCAACTTCTAAAGGCACTATTGAACGCATTATCCTTAACGGGAACAATACCCACTTACGGGGCAAGGAAAAGGGCATTAACCCTGTCGGCGCTTATGGCGTAACTCCTAACGTCCCCCGTGCAGCTTGGGAATGGTTCTGCGAAAACTATCCGGAATTTTGGCTAATCAAAGAACATTTACTGTTCTGCGCTACTAAAGACGACAAGTATAGCGTCGAAGCAGAAACAGACGAGCGCAAAGCGCTTAGAAATGGCTTTGAGCCTGCCGCCAAAATGGCAGGGCCAGAGGGCAGAGAAGGTTCAGTTACCCCGGTAGAATAGGGGGGACTAACTATGTCTAGAGAAGACAACATTGTTGAGTTCGACCTCGAAGACTTTAAAGCAAAGTATCCGTTCATCAATTTGCCGGATGCGCAAATTGAAAACAATTTCAACACCGCCACTTATTTAATCAACAATGGTCCCGCCTCCGCAGTCCAAGACTACGACGAGCGGGCAAAGCTCCTTGAACTGATGACCTGTCATTTATCCGAATTGCAAATGCGCGGCCCGCTGGCAGTAGGCAACGTGGCAAGTGCGACGGAAGGCAAAGTGTCCGTTTCGTATGCCGTGCTGGCGAAACCAAACTGGTACACGCAGACGCAATGCGGCTTCCTTCTTTGGCAGCTTATGCAAAAATATATCAGCGGGGGCCGTTGGTACAATGGGCTTTCATGTTGAGCTAAAGGCGGGCGGCGGCAGCGGGGAACTGCTGGGCAACTTTAAAAGAGTTGTCGGCCAGCTGGCAAAGCAAAACCCGCAGCTGGAAATAGGCTTTCCAGAGGGGTCAACGTACCCGGACGGGAAAAGTGTAGCGTACATCGCTTACATTCAAAATGTGGGCCTTGGCGGCGTCCCTGAACGGCCTTTTATGCAAAAGACCGTCGAGGAAAAAAGTAAGGACTGGCTGGGCTTCCTTGAAAGAATTTTCAAGGGGCACATCATCGAACAGGACATATTTGTCCGAGCCTTGCGGGCACTTGGACCGTCGGCGCGTACCGATTTGCAAATGACTATTCGCAACTGGCCGCCGGGAGAGCCCCGGCTTAACAAGCCTGCTACGATAGCGGCTAAACGCCGGAAGATGAAGAACGGGAAGTCTTTAGGGGTAAGTAACCCGGAACGGGCACTTATTGACACATCAACAATGATTAATGCTGTTAGCTGGCAGATTGCCAACGAAAAATAAAAAGGAGAATAGCAGATGTTAGGGATGAATTTACATGCTATAGTGAGAGGTTCAATAACGTCGGTACACCCGGACGAGACAGTTACTCTTTATCAGTCTGACGGGCAGGCTGTGGCGTATGGGAGAGTGACGCCGTACTATAAAGAGCCGATTACGATAGCAGCGCAAATTCAGCCGAACGCTGAAAACTCCCTTGATCATAGCGAAAACGTGCCCGATATGCCGCATACAGAGCAGATGTTTGTTGACAGTAGTCAACTGTTGCCCGTAGACGGTATATCGCGGGTGCCGCTATGTAGGACAGGTGATATCATCCAGCGCGAAGATGGGACCTACTGGCACATCTCCAAAGTGCTTGAAGACTGGTCAGCACATGCAGGGTGGGCGAATTTTGAAATCACCCAACTTGTGACGCCGCCGGTACTACAAACACGGCCAGCGCCGGAGCCAGAGCCTGACCCGGAAGAACCCGACGAAGGCGAGGAAAACTAAATGCCTGTATCTGATGTAGAAAAAAAAATAAACGTCGCAGTTACCGAGTTTCTATTAAAGTACATGCGGCCGACGCTTGACCCGCAGCGCGTGTTTGAGGGTAACCAGAACAACATGGCGCTACCCGGCGATGAACGGGAGCACACATTGTTTTACTTGAGCCAGACGCGCCGTATAGGGACAAACACAGGTGAAAGCCAAGTTACCCCGGAAGGTAACGTTATCACGGCCACTTTACGGGAATACGTTGTAACTGTTGATTTTTGCGATACCGATATCGACCGTTCACGGAGCAGGGCCGAAGGACTAGAAACCTTGAGCCGTAGCGCCTATGCGGCCGATTTTTTTCATAACAACTATGACATTGGCCTTTTGTACGCTGAAAACATGGTGTATCTGCCTTACGTAGACGACACCAACCAGTTTATCAACCGCTTTCAAGTCAAACTACACCTGTCTATGTGGTCAACATATTCTATCGAGGTTGAATACTTCGAGCGGGCAAGCGTAACAAGGCTGGAAAACGTTGACGTACATCACCCGCCAACAAACTAATTAAAGGGGGTATCTAAAAAATGGCTATTCCTGCAAGTAGACTTGTAAACATCACGCCAAGAGTTATTTCATCTGGTTCTACAGAGTTAGAGCTTGCTGGCGTTCTGCTTACTAAAAATGCTATCATGCCATACCCGCTGCTTATGGGCTTTACCGGTCAACAGGCAGTAGGCGAATACTTCGGCTATGACAGCGACGAATATCGTCTTGCGGTTATTTACTTCTTAGGCTTTACAAACAGCAGCAAGAAACCTAACACGCTTTATTTCTTCCGCCGTGCTGATGAAGCTATCGCAGGCGCCTTAATAGGCAGCCAAGCACTGGGAGTAACCGACCTGCAAAAAATCACAGAGGGCGGCTTTACTATCTCTGTAGACGGTTCGCCGGTTACTGTTACCGACCTGAATTTATCCACCGCCAAAACTCAAAGCGATATCGCAGGTTTGATTCAGGCAAAGGTAACCGGCACAACGGTTACTTTCAACACCAACCAGAAAAACTATCGCATCGTCTCTAACACTACGGGGAACGATTCCAGCGTGACCTATGCGACCGATGGAAGCAACGTAGAAGCTTTGGGAACAGACGTAGCCACTGCTTTAGGCCTTACTGCCGCTGCTGGTGCTGTGGTAAGTCAAGGTACTGCGGCAATGACACCTACCCAAACTATGAATGCTGCGATTAAACAGTCTGAAAACTGGGTAAGCTTCACCACTGTATACCAAGCAAGCACAGCAGAAGCCTTAGAACTGGCAGCGTGGAGCAACAGCAATTTGAACAAGTTCCTTTACTGTGCATATAGCATGGACGCTGGGCAAGTAGCTGGCGGTGATTCTTCCTTGCCCGGCCAGCTGGCGTTCAACGACTATGAGGGAACTATTAATACCTACGATAACGGCGAGGTATCTGTGTTCGTTATGAGCTGCGCGGCTTCTATCGACTGGAACCGTGAACAGGGTGCTATCTCTTGGGCGTTCAAGACACAGAGCGGACTTGCTCCGACCTGCACCGATGACCAGACACAGGCAAGCCTGCTGGACAACAAAGTCAACTTCTACGGCCGCTATGCGTCCAGAAGCGAGCAGTTCAACATCTTCTACGATGGCGCTATGAGTGGCGGCAGCTATGGCTTCGTTGATGTTTACATCAATATGATTTGGCTGCAAAACGTTATGCAGACTGCCTGCCTGAACGGTATGCAGCAAACTCAACGCCTGCCGTATGTAGACCGTGGCTATACCATGATTAAAGCATGGCTGACAGACCCGATTAACAGGGCGCTCACAAATGGCGTTATCGACCCCGGTGTTAAACTGTCCGAAGCGCAAAAAGCGCAGCTGTACCAAGAAGCTGGCGAGGACATCAGCACCGAGCTGTATACTAATGGTTTTGTCATTAGGGTAACTGACCCGGCGCCGGAAGTAAGGGCAACCAGAGGAACGCCAAACATTTCTGTATGGTACACCTACGGCGGCAGCGTCAATAAAATTGAATTCCCGCTTACAGCGGTAGTATAAAGGGGGAAACTAGACTATGAGCAGCAACATCACATCTGCTAACGCTACGGCGGTTATGATTATTAATGACCTTTTCCCCGTCGGCTTTGCTGTTGAGGGATTCGCCACCGACCAAGCAATCAACCAAGACGAGGAAACTCTGGCCGTTACCAGAATGGGCGTCGATGGCAAGTTGAGCGCTGGTTACACTCCGTCTAAAAAGACGGTGCATATCACTATCGAACCGTCTAGCCCGTCACTGCCATATTTTCAAGCGCTGATTGCGGCGTCTGAAAATCAAATGACACCCTTCGAGGTCAGTTTGATTATCAACATCAAGTCTATGCCCAAGACATACACTTATGTCAACGGCTATCTGACCACGGCAAAGAGACTGCCGGACTTAAAACAGGTATTAGACCCTGTGACTTTCGCGTTCGACTTTGAAAAATGTATCTAATGGAGCTATAAGGGAGAAGAAAAATGAGAAAAACAATTACTGTTATGGTGAGAGATGAAAGACAAGGGCGCGACCTTCAATTTGAGATTACGCAATTTTCCGCCAAGAAGCAAGAGCGCTGGCTTATGCGGGCATTATCCCTCTTGCTTCACGGCGGCTTTGCTACTTCTATCAACGTCCCCGACGGGAAACCTATCACCGAATTAAAACTAGAAGACTTAGACTTTGGCAGTATAATTACATCACTTGGAAAGCTTGACGTAGACGACGCGGAAAAAGTGCTTGACGATTTGCTCGCCTGCTGCTCCTATGTGCCGACAAGCGGCGTCAAAACACCCTGCACGCCCGAACTGGTAGACGGATTTATTGAAGACTTCCGGGTACTGTGGAAGCTGCGCGTTGAAGCGTTTAAATTAAATTTTGATTTTTTTCTAGCCGCCGGCCAGTCTCCGACGAATACGACGGGCAAGCCGGCAGATATAGTTTTCTCAAAAAATACGTAAACGTATCTAACATGACCGCGCTGGTGATATCACAGCGCTTTGCGACCCTCAAAGAGCTTGAAACCTACTACAGCTATGAGGACCTGCTGGACATGTGCGAGATAATCTATATCAACAACATTAACGAGAACCTGATGTACAAGGACATGGAGAAAAAAGCCAAGTCCAAGAATTGAAGTAAAGGCGGTATACTATGGCTAATATAATTGATTCGCTGCTGATAGCCGTCAAAATGGATAATACTGACCTAGATAAAGGACTAAAGCAGGCCGAGGGCAAAGTCAGCAGCTTTGCCGACCGGATAAAGTTAGGCGCGATTGCAAAACTGGGAGCCTTTGCTTCCGTTGGTTTTGTAATGTCGCAGGTTAAAAACCTGACGGCCGTTGCGGATGAACTTGGCAAGATAGCTGACCGCATAGGCGCAGACGTGCCGAAGCTGCAATCATGGGCCACGGCGTCTAAACTTGCTGGCGGCAGCGTTGAGGCGTTCTATGGCACGGCCGAACGATTAGGCAGTGAGCTGCAAAGAATTGCCATAACCGGAAAAAGCAGACTGCTGCCCTTTTTTGAAAGCATGGGCGTTTCCACACTTGACGCCGCCGGGAAAGCCCGTGACGTGTTCGACGTATTGACCGACGTTGCCGGAGCTATTGAGGGTATGGACAGGCAGACCTCTGGCGGTATGCTGAAACGCTTGCAGCTGGATGAAGGTACGATAGGCCTGCTACAGATGGGCAAAAAAGGTATGCAGGACCTTATCAGGTACGAGCGGGAACTTGGCGTTTTCCAAAAAGAGGATACCGTTATCGCCGCCAACTATAACGACGCTATGGACAGATTCGCTAGAACTCTGAACATGTCTTTTTTGCCTGTAATGCGGCTGTTTGCGCCAGTTCTGACAGAAGCGGCCAAAGCAATGACTTCGGCATTTGCCTTTATCCAGAAACACAGTCTTGCTTTTGAAATCGCGCTGGCCGGTATAGCACTGGTCATTGGCGCCTTAGTCCTGCCGTCTCTGTGGAGCTTGTTTATCGCCATAATGACGAACCCTATAACGTGGATTATCGCCGCCATTGTCGGGCTTATCCTGATACTAGAGGACTTATATGTATACGCCAAGGGCGGCAAGAGCCAGTTTGAGGACCTTTGGAAAACGCTAGGCACGGGCGAGGAAGTAATGGCGGCTATTCAAGGCGCATGGGACTTCTTGAAGGCTGCTGCTCAAATAGCTTGGGAAATTCTGAAATATATCCTTAAAGATTTAGGTATAAGAGTTTTAGAGTTACTGCGTTTTATAGCCATGCTGGGCGTGGGAGCGATGAATGTGTTTAAAGCCATAGGCGGTTTTATCAACGACTACTTTATTACGCCGCTTGAAAACGCCTGGAACACTCTGAAAAAGATTATTGATAACTTGCCCTCTCTGGACGGCGTTAAAGACTTTCTTGGCGGCCGATATGAGCAGTTCTTTACACCTATCACGCCGCAGCTGGCAGGTGCCGGAGCTGGCGGCAATAAGACGCTTGAAATCGGCAAGATTGATATTCACACCCAAGCAACCAACGCAGACGGCATAGCCGCCGACATTGGCAAAGGCATTAATAAAAACAGCGGCCTGTACTGGGGTACTGCCACCGGGACAAGGGGGAACGACTAATGACAGTTAAGATACTTGACTTTCTAAAAAACGAATGGTCAAACTGGCTGCTTGCGGATACCCGCGGTACTACCTTAACTGACTTTTCGTCCTTTCTTGGCTGGCGGCTTAAAGGCGACAGCAATGTTACCTATGACCCCGTAGAAAAAGGCTATTTTGTCGCTTACAACAAAACAATAATGCCCTTTGAAGGCACGGTTACGCTGGCCAAGTCCAGCAAAAGCCCTGCCGACTTGCAGAAGGTGCTTGACACGCTGGAAGCTTTGCGGACCAGTACAGAGACGTTTTCAATCGTCACGCCGCTGCGCGAATACAAAAACCTGAACTTGTTGAGTTATGAGTATAAATTTGAAGAAAACGGCGCTACAAGCCAGCTTATCGTAGACCTTGCTTTAATTGAAGTCCGCGAGGTTGAAAGCAGCTACTCTGATGTTGTGGTAAGCTCCGGGGGCGGTGCGATTACTACCAGCGACGCCGAAAATCCTAGTGACACGTCGACGCAGAACACGGGCAGCAAGAACACCGAAGAAGGTAACGACGAGCTAACAAGTACGCTTTATGACATTGGGGCTATTGTAAAATCATGGTAAGGCGGTGAAGATATGGCGCTTAATTCTAATCCTGATAACAGCAGATACAAGGTTATCCCGCTTTCTGCCATACCTGACCAGAAGTTCAGCGTTACTCTTGGCGGCCAGATATGTCAAATACGGCTGTACTGGCGTTATGGCTGGCTGTTTGCTGATATCGACGTCGGTACTGATATAGTCTGCCGTGGCGCTATCTGCATGAGTAGTCAATGGATTATACAACAGCCAAAAGTAAATTTCAGCGGCAATCTGATGTTTGTCGACGCAGACGGACACGGCAGCCAGATTGAGTTGGAAAAGATAGGTACACGCTACAAGCTGGTTTACATTCTAGAAAGTGAGATTGCATAAATGGGCAGCTTTACGCAAAAATCAATCAGGACAACAATCACGCTTCGGCAGGGGACGTTTGCAGGCGGTAACAACACTATCACCATTGAGGGACTGGCCACCGGGGCGACGATTGTTAAACCGGGCGGCGACGACAAAACGACGCTTGATTTATGGATAGCAGGGCTGCCGCCGGACATTATGGCCAGTGCCACTACTTTAGGCTTTATGCCACAGCAGTCACAGAAGAATTTAATTCTTGTCGAAGTCGGCCCCAATGGCGGGAATATGGTTAAATGCTTTGAGGGCGAGTTTACACTTGCATGGGCGGACTACACAGGCACGCCTGATGTCAAGTTTCGCGTCAGTGCGGCCAGCGGAATTTACGCCGCCCTGCTGCCTTCTAAACCGACAGGAATAAAGGGCCGGGCAGACGTTACATCACTGTTCCAACAGTTCGCCACAGAAGCTGAATATGTTTATCAGAATCAAGGCGTATCTGGCCAGATATCGAATACCACGATAAACGGCAGTCCCATTCAGAAGATATACAAGCTGGCCAGAATGATTGATTGCGAAGTGTTCATAGAAAACGGCACAGTTACAACCATTCCGAGCGGGGCGAACAAGACGGGCAACGCCGTTGTTATCTCTGCCGAAACTGGCGGCCGCGGCTACCCGTCTTTCACGCAGGACGGCTTAGAGTGGTCGTCTATCTTTGATAACAACATCGACATCGGCGGCCTGATAGACGTGCGCAGCGAGGTGCCCAAGGCGTCAGGGATATGGAAGGTAACGAAGGTTACGCACAATCTCGAAGCCTATACCAGCGCTACAGCGGCATGGAACAGCACTTTTTCAGCCGTATTTGTGCAGAACAATCAGTATAGCTAGAGAGGTGAGGAGACATGCCAACTACGCCAGTTAAGCAGCAGCGTAACCCGACCGCGGTACAATCGACCCGGACGCCGTATTCCGGGAATTCGGAATATAACCAGCTGGATTACTTTATTCGGTCGTTTATGGGCGGCAACCTTTACACGGCACTCCCGGTTATTGTAAAGGCCGTTGAGGCGGGCGGAATTGCCCCCACAGGGCGAGTTGATGTCTTGCCCTTAACTTGTTCTATGGACGCAGAGAACAACGTCATACAGCCAGCGCAGATGTACAGCCTGCCGTATCTGCGCATTCAGGGCGGCGCGGCGGCAGTGATTTGCGACCCGGTTGTTGGAGATATCGGCCTCGCAGTATTCGCCAAGCAGGATGTTTCTAACGTCGATGTAGGTATCACCGAGCCGGTGCAGCCGGGTACATTCCGGATGTTTGATATCTCTGATGGCTTTTACGTTGGCGGCTTCCTGAACAAAACGCCAAGCTGTTATATTCAAGTCCTTCCGGACGGCAATATCAACATCACAGGACCGTCACAAGTCACTGTGAGCACGGCTAACACCCTGATAGATAGTAATACTACCATTACGGGCAACTTGACCGTACAGGGCAATATCAAGGCACAGCAGCGTCTTGATGTAACAACGGGCGCTTCTATTGGCGGCATTGAATTTGGTACGCACAGGCACACTGGCGTAGATACAGGTTCGGGAACCTCTGGCGGCCCTGTTTAAGCTGTGTGCATAATTTGCGGATAAAATGCCGTGAAAAGCCGTACAAATACCTCAAAATTATCTATGTAGATGAAATGGTAAAAATAGCCCTTTTTGACATCTCGAAAAATGAAAATGTCAAAATGGGCTGTTTTTGGTATAATGGGGGTACATGATGGACATATTTTTTATAACAGCTGCGGCTGTAGTGATTTACGGTATCGCTTATCTGCTGGAAACAGAACCCTTTAAAAAGTAAAGCAATCTGCCGAATATCTTTAATTTTGGGAGATATTTGAAGTTTTCGGCTGTTTTTAAGGCGTTCAAAGATAATGACGTTTTTCAAAGATATCTGGCGATATTTGAAGATTTTTCGAGATATCTAGAGATAATGGGCGATTTTGAGTTGTAAAGCGATAATTGACAACTGGGGAGTGGTGAATGTGTTTAAGATTAAATACGTCGGCTGGTGCCACGTCTGCAAGTATTACGGTCCAGAGGGCGGCTTTATTTGCGGGTGTTGCAATGTCAAAGGCACATGTGACAGGCCGAGCGAATACGTGGAGCGGCGCGACGATGATTAACAGAAGACTATTGATATATGGCGCCCCAAAAGCTGCAACAGGCGGCACTCTTACCGTCGGCAACAGCGGCGGCTTTTACGGCTACAGCGACGGAACCGAGGGGGGACATACGGAGCCATAACTCCTAACCCTCGCACCATTTCAGGCAAAACTGGAACTGTGAAAGTTCTGTATATGACCGGGAGAACGTACATCACTATGTATATCATGTGGGACGGGCCCGGCTTTCCCACTGATTTGATTGTCAGCCTTTCAACAACTGCCGGGGAACCGTTACCGGATGTAACGCTATCATACGTTGATTTTTTTGACGATATGGCAGTTTATGAGTTTGGCGGCGACCCGGATTTGACAGAACAGCTTTACGAATTTTTTAGGGCCAACGTTGGTAACACTGTGCCCTGCGAGATAAGCGACGCAATGCCGCAGCCATGATTTCATGGGGACAACATGTCCCCGGAAGGAGAAACAACATGTTTAATCGTCGATTGCTTGTCAGCACATCCGGGGGGGATATTCCTATTCCCGTTGATGTTCCTACCGCTTGTTTTGTTCCGTCACGAAATCAATATAACGCTCAAAATCAAGTGGAATATATGCCGACATTTACCATTCCCGAAAATGTGACGCGATTAGGGTTATACTGGTATCCGCGTAGTACAATGAATGCCACATATAGCCGACTATTTCGGCAAGTTGTTGCCGTGGCAGCAGGACAGCAATATAGAGTTGATTACTTTAATTGGGCTGACCTTGCTAGTAACGCACGCGGGACATTACGGCTAACCAATGTAAATAACGGAAAGTATTTAGATACAGCGAACGGATTAGTTTATTTTAATGATGATATTCTTCGAGCTGCCGTTAGTTCTGGTTTATTTATGTTTCCCTGCAACGTATTGTATTGCGGATATAATAGAGAGATTGAAAAGTTGCCTATAACAGCAAGTATAGCGTGATAGGAGGATAACTATGTTCAACAGGCGTTTATTAATAGATTCGGGGGGGGAGCAGCAAACTTATTCTGTGCTTGAAATCCATGTAGACACGCCCGACGGCGGTCACGTTCTGTCAGCAAGAATGGAGCTGACTTACAACGGTGAAAGCAATTTAGCTAATACTGATATTAGAGGAATAGCCGTTTTCTATGGAGTGCCGACAGGAACAGAAATATCTTATACGATAACGGCGGCAGGATATAATGCGGCTACAGGGAAATGGATTATTCCCACCGACGTCGAATATGAAACAGAGTATGTTGTTTTATCCCCCCTCGTTAACTATGATTTTAAATTAACTATAGGGCAAAACTACGACGTCGAAATGGGTTCTTATCAATCGGGATTTTTTAAAAATGATTTTGGTGGGATAAGCCCGGCTCAATTTATGCAGCACACAATAGAAAAAGTTGGAATAGACGCGATAATGGATACAACGACAGGTATGTATACGGCAAACACGTTAACAGTAGCGTTAACAGGAGATACCCGGAGTTCTATAAGTCAAATAACAATCTATGTGGCTGATTCTATGTATACGCTTAATACCGTTATTTATAATGGTGGTGTTACCTATTATTCCCTCGAAATGCTTGAGGATACTACGGTAATAGATTACTTTGACAGAAGGAACGGGCAAACAGTAGATATTCAATTAATAGACCAATAAAAAAGGTGGTACGAATATGTTTAATAGACGTTTACTAGTATATCCGGGGGGGACATCTGAACCCCCGCTGCCAACAAAGGAAACTGTATTGTGGAAGGGTAGCACTGTAAATGCTTTTACTATCACTATCCCAGCAGGTGTGAAAGTTTTAAAAATCACAACAGAAAATACCTATGTAAATGAGTTTGTTGACCCTAATCTGCCTAGATATATTGGTGTAACAGGCGGTAAAACTTATAATATGCGTGGGGCTACTGTAGAAGAAGGAAATATACCCGAACCTGAATATTGGGGGGTACAAGTACAAAGGTATAATAGTTCTTCTAATTGGAAACAATGGGTAAATTCAAATGCAGGAGATGCAGTAGAGGGTGCAACTACTACGAATATTCAGATTATAATGTCCTACTCTGCAAGCATAAACGGCGTAACTCCAAACGTTTTAGATTATTAAGAAAAAAACAAAGTGAAGTGAATTGACATGAATAAAGCAGAAAAGGCGAAAGCCTACCGTGAGGAATTGAAAGCGGAAGGATATTGCCCAAGATGTTATAAGCGTAAAGCAGTAGCAGGCAAGCTGCATTGTAAAGAGTGCGAAAAGTATTACTATGACTACTATCACGCACACAAGGCGCAGCGGCTTGAATATGCAAAGCAGCGGCGTGAAAAACTCAAAGCTGCCGGGCTATGCACTCAATGCGGGAAAAGGCAGCAGGAAAAAGGGCTTCTGTGCATAGAATGTTATAAAAACTACCCCATTAATACCAGTAAGCAGGGCAAATGCCCTGCTTTTTTATTTTGAAATATTTCAAGAAAACTGTTGACAATATACAGAGGGGGGTATATAATATAGTCAAGAGGTAAGGGAAACACCTCAAAGAAAGGGAGTGAATACATGGTAACAGGCAGCGAGAAACAAATGAAATGGTACGAAGAAATTTTAAAGGAAGCCTATGACTATCTGGACGCAAGATATAACCATAAAATAGCAGACGAGGTAGAAAAACAGGCAGTAAGTTTAGTAAGGGCCGAGATGGAAAAGGCACTGAAAAATATAACCGAAGCCAGCCAGCTGATTGACAACCGCAGATTGTTTTCACCCGAACAGCTTAACCGCAATATTTGCATGGTAAGAGAGTATTTAAGAAATCAGAAGTAATTAAAGGGAGTAAATATAAAGGAGTTGGAAAAATGAGAACAACCTATAAAGAATACGGCTGTACTGCCAGTATCACGGACAAACAGGACGGAACAGCGCGCCTTATAGTGCGCAACCAATACGGCCAAAAAGTGAAAGACAGTATCCATAAAAACCGTGCCTGCGCTTTGGCAGCATGGCGTAGAATGTGCGATTAAGGAAGGTGCAGAAATGAAGAAAAAATTATTAGACTACATCCCGAAAAAATATAAAAATGCCGTGCGGGAATTCTATAAAGATTCGTGTGGCTATTGGTTGATTCTTAATGATGGCTATATCCTAGAAGATTACTATGGGGCGCATGTTATCCATGAGGATACTATAAACGGCACTTTAGCCGTCCTGCGTCAATGTGTTACAAAGGAGTGCTGCGATGCTAAAATTTAAAAAGGGCGGTTATACCCGTCACGATAGCGGCACGGTTTACAAAGTGAAAGACATTTTCCCTAACAAATATAACCCGCAGGTATTGTTGGTAAGCCTTGTAACCAGGAAGCGAACTTATACGCGGGTAATTCAAACCGACAAACTGGGCAACGAGTTTGCCCAATATGGGACAGGCTACGGCAGGGACAGGAGTTTTTCTTCTATCATTATTCCGATGAATTAATGCATAGCAGGGCAGAAGCCCTGCTCCTGTTATTACTCAAACTGGTTGTTTCCGTTTTGGAAATGGCCAGTGATAAAAGGAAGGCGAAAAAGATGTTGAAATTTAAAGAGAATGACATTGCAGCTAGCTGTATAACAGGCCGTAAGTACCTTGTAACAAGCATTAGAGAAAACAAATGCGGTCAGCGAGTTATAGAGCTTGAAGGCCATAAGTGCAACATTGTTCGCGATATAAGGACGGATGAAAACGGCGAAGAGTATATTTTGGATGAAGTTAAGCTAACTGGCGGCGTTGTTGAAGAAGTTCGCATAGTACCAGTAGGCAACAAGTTTACCCTTGAAGGAGATTAAGCATGGACAAATTACAGGAATTAGCAGTGCTGGTTTTTATAACGCCACTGTACGTCATAGTTACAGTAGCCATAGGGGCGCTGTATGTCATGGCGGGCGTCAAGGCCTTCCAGTTTATCAAGAAGAAGCTGGGAAAGTCAGAAGACGAAGACGCACGGGAATATAACCAGCGTCGGGATGTTTTATACATATACATCCCGAAACGGGGATATATTAGAGACCTTAACCATGATTGCACTGAACTACTGTACACAGATAAAGAACACGAAGCTAAAGTTTTTATGTACATTGACGGTATTCGTGGAGTTTTAAGTTACATGAAACTTGTTAAAAACGCAGGTGTAACGCTGCCAGATTATTACATCGTTACTAATGGAGTCAAAGAAGAAGTTGCGAAAATTCATTTTTGAGTTTTAAGCCGTTTAACTTTTTGACAAGGGTAAACTTAGCGCGCCTGTAATAAAAACCGACAGCGGTCAACGTAGGAGTTGTGAGATGATGAAAATGTTACCAGTTTCGTTTTTGCTGGTGCTGGTCAGTCAGATATTTTTAACGACGGTTATAGTCCGTTATGACCACATGGAAAAATACGAAGCACAGTTACTAATCTTTGCGGCGCAATGCTGCTTTATCTGGTATCAGATAGCAATGTTTGAGTCAGCCAGCCGGAAAAAGTAACCCCGCTGCGTGTGGTATAATTATCTAAACCAACACGCAAAGGAGCTGATACTATGAAAGAGTTTTTTAACCTTCTGAAAGCTAACGGCATGATTATGAATTTAGTGTTCTTTATGGCCGTGGCTTTTATGCTGGGTGCCGCTGCTGGCGTTGCAACTGCAAAATGACAAAACAAAAAGACTGCCAACGTTCGGCAGTCTTTTTGTTTTAGGGTCAGGATGGAATAAATATATTGAAAAAGGTGTAGGTAGAAGAGAGCTTATGCTCATATATATTATACCTCTTCATCAGAAAAATGGCAACAAAAAAGCAGCCTTCCGGCCGCCTCTTTGTTTTCTAAATCGCGTCACTGATTTAAGAAAGGTGATGTATTTTGATTGCAGTCTCATTATACCAAATGTGTGATATAATGTAAACAATAAAAACAGAAAAGCGCCTGACTAATCAGGCGCCTTCCAGCTGTGGCAAGCCACAAAACAAACACAGTTCTTTTCGCCCCGTGTCGTCGAGATAAGAAGTTTTGTTGTACCGTGATTATTATAGCAGACTTAAAACCAGAAATCAATGAACCCGTGAAAAATTTTCACGACTTGGGAGCGGTGCCGCCAGTGCGGGCGCCGCCAATATCGAAGAAAGAGAGGTTTTGACAATGGCACAACTAGGACTTTATGGCGGGACAGTCACCGCCGGAGCCACAGACGGCGCCCTGCTATCAACGACGAACCCGCTAAAGTACGCAGAGGAAAAGGGCGCACTTGGCGACCCGGTAGCGTATGCCCTGCGTTGCCCAAACGGAGAGCACGCCTACGAAATAGCTATCAGCGTGGCCGGTACGAATCCGGACTGGGTGAAGCTGTCGCCTGATAACATAGTATGGCGCGACGCTATCAACATTCCGCAGGTAGGAGACATCAACACACTTTTCTATGTAAAAATCAACATACCAGACGGCGCGGAATACAACCAGACTATATTAAACACGCTGCTTATTAAATACCTCGAAACAACTACAACGATTTAGGGAGAGTGCAGAAATGGAGAAACTATATCATCTGGCTAAGAGGTTCAAGGCGTATCAGTTTGACGGGGATTTGAAAAACTCCGATGGGTACTACTGCCCCGAATGGGTGCAGCAGGCGTTTGAACGTGACGAGCTGTTTTTCATCGGTCCAGAGCTTTACCTTGACCACTTCGAGAACTGCGGCCTAGAGCTGGAAAGAACGCATATCAGAGTTGGCGACTATATCACGCTGGATACGGAAAACATGAGAATTGACGCGTTCAGTCCGGCGCAGTTTAATCGTTTTTTTGAGGCGGTGAATATCAATGATTAAACCGGAGCTGCTGGAGTATATCGACGAGCTTAAAGCGTATATCACAGCTGACGGCGGCATTGATGTATTCAAGCTGAAAGAAACGTTTTATCACGATAACCCGGAAAAGGCGGGGAAAAAGTTAAAGCTCGACCATTACTATATTAAAACCAAAAACGGCCGAGAATACTATATCACCAATCCGCCGGAAGACTTTATCAATTTTTGCAAAAACAGCTAGGCGGTGATGGTATGAACGATGAAAAGACGCTTGAGTTTACATTCGAGCAGCTGGCCCCGGCCGTGTTGGGTCCCTTCCGCTTCGAGGGCATTCAAAGCTCAATCGACAACGAAAACACGTACACGCTTGAAATTGAAGTATTGGAACCGCCAAGACCGGAGCCAGTCCCGCCAGTAGTAACAGAACCTATCATTGTCAGCGGTAAGTATGAGGAAGTGCTCAACCCTTACGCGAACACCGACCCTATCGCTTATACGCTGTATCTTAATAACGCATGGGATGTAGCTGTCGACGCCGCCGGGAATATCGCCACTACATCGGGCGACTATGCAGTCGCACAGAACGCAGCCAACGCCTGCCGCCTGTTCTACGAAGACGCGCCGCTTGATATGACGCGCGGCATTCCGTACTTTGATATCACGCTTGGCAAAAAATCTTCTGTATCGGCGTCGGTACTTAGAAGCCGGATAAAAGATATTGTCAGCGAAATATACGGCGTGACGGATGTAGAAGTTGCTATAGACTACGACAACGAGGGTCGCATAGATGGCGGTGAAGTGCAGATAACGACGCTTAACAGTAAGAATGTCACTATACAGATTTAAAGAAAGGAGCTGCGAAAATGGCAATAACATTTAACCCGGATACCGGCATTGTAGTAGAAGACACGGCAACCATTCGGGCGCGGCTGGTTGAGCAATGGCAGAAAGCTTTTGCCGTTGACCCGACAAAACCACTGCTTAAAACCGAGACCGAAACCCCGGCCGGGCAGCTTATCGACGGTCAGGCAATTCTGATAAACCAGAAAGATAGCGCACTGCTCACGCTGGCCAACCAGCTAAACCCCAAAACGGCGGCGGGCGTTTTTCAGGACGCACTGGCAAACATTTACTTCTTGACCCGCCACGTCGCCCAACCGACTTACGTCACAGGGAACATCAAAGGCGCCTATGGTACTATAATACCTTATGGCGCGCTGGTACAGGACGTGAACGGGTACACGTTTTTAAATACCACTGTTACAACCATTGACGAGAACGGCACAGCTACGGCGGTTTTCCGCTGTACGCAGTATGGACCGATTGAAGTAGGCTCGAATACGCTTACAAAAATCATCACTGCGGTACCGGGCTGGGACAGTGTAACAAATGACGCTTCTGGCGTTACCGGCAGAAACAACGAGACGCAGGCCGAATTTGAGCAGCGGCGAGCTGAAAGCGTATCGAAAAACGCGCATGGCACAGCGGCGGCAGTACAAGGAGCGGTTAGCGACCTTGACGGCGTTGTTGCCTGTGAGGTAGTCGAAAACCGGGGCGATAACTTCATCACCAAAAAGGGAGTATCTTTATCGCCGCATAGCCTGTATATTAGCGTATATGGCGGCGAGCCGGAAGACATCGGCAACGCTATACATCAAAAGATAGACGGCGGCTGCGGAACGAACGGCAACACTAAAGTCGATGTTATCGACCCAACGACGCAGGCCGAGAATACGTACTACTACCAGATACCCGAAACTATCAACATGGGTATATACGTTACTATCAGGAAAACGTTATCCCTGCCTACAGATTATGAAAGCTTGATAAAAAAGGCCGTGCTGGCCAACTTCAACGGCGAGACTATCGACTATAGCCGCGTCAAGATGGCACAAGTTTTGTACGCCAGCCGCTTTTATAAAAGCGTAATCCAGACGGGTGTAAATGATTTTGTGGGAGTGGAGCTTCAATATCCTGTCGGCGGCAGCCGTGTAGATAGTATTGAAATCCCTGCGGATGAAATCCCGGTTTTGTCCGAGGATAACATAACCGTCGTTGCGCTGCTGGACGCTTAGGGGGTCAGAACATGGATTTTCGAGGCAATGAAGACGTAAGGGCCTGCGATAACATACGCGAGGAAAAGCAGCCGTATCTGCTTTCGCAGTATTCTGCAAGTCCTACCATTTACCAGATACTAGCCGACTTCCGGGAAAACATTGACCCCACGCCGGATATCTGGACCTTTTACGACAACGTATTTAACATTGCGACGGCGCAGGGCGTAGGGCTGGACATATGGGGCGCTATCATAGGCATGGACCGTACTATATATGACCAGTCAACCAGCACAAAGATAACACTTGATGATGAAGGATATAGGAAGCTGCTTTATTATAAAGCACTGGCGAACATCACAGACGCCAGCTTGTATACACTGAATTACATGATAAATCAGCTGTTTCCTGACTACAGTGTTACGGTTTTAAATGTCCTCGTCGAAAAGCAAACCGAAGATGGGATGTATTACAATTCGTACCCAATGCACGTCAGATTTCTTTTCAAGTCGTATCTGTCAGATGAAGACCTAGCTATATTCAAAGTTGGTGGCCCGCTGTGCGTAGGTGCTGGCGTCGGCTGGGATTTGGTAATGATAGATACATCGAACGTATTCGGCTTTGACGGCAGCGGATTACAGCCATTCAACTGTGGCGTATTTATGCCTGACAGCGGAATATTCGTTCCGGACGATGAAGAAACCATATCAGATTGAATGTTTCACGTGAAACATTAGATTGCGTCACTAGATTTTAAAAAGGGGCACAGACGGCGCGACGTGGCAAACCCTGCTCGAATTCATCGGGTCGCTGACGATGGACGAAGTGCAGGACGCTATAGACACGTCTATAGGGGAGATACCCAAACCGAAGCCGGTCAGCATGGGAGCTTATTCAACTGTAGGCAGCAGCGGCGTGGCCGCTACAGATGGCTTTATAACTTCAAAAAGTTATGATAACACATCTATAACGGCGTACGTCAACGGCCTACAAGTCATGCATACGGCAGGCCGTAGTAAATACGGCCAAGGTGCTTGTTCTATTTCTTTCCCGGTCCCTAAAGGGGCGTCATGGAGCGTTAGCGGTGCTAATTATGTAAGATGGTTGCCACTTTCTGAATAAAAAGGGGCGATACTATGAGCGTCAACGAACCGCTGTATAACTTTGCGCGGGCATTCGCAGACCGCGGTACTAAAAACATTATCCCGGACAGCAACAACGAAACGTCCGGACTTGCAAGTCTTATCAACGGCTTTCCGGCCATAACACAGGTTAAGCCAGAAATGGGCGGTATCCCACCGCAGAGAGCAGACTTTAACGGCATTCTATACATGCTTTCTGCCTTCTGCCTGTGGGCACAGTCTGGCGGTCAGTACACCTACAAAAACAACTTGCAGTACAACATTAACTGCATGGTGTTACACAAAAATGTGTTTTACGTCTGTCTCAAGGAGAACGGACCGGACACGACAGCGGGCGTAAAAGAGCCGGGCACGGACGGCGCGACGTGGCAAACCCTGCTCGAATTCATCGGGTCGCTGACGATGGACGAAGTGCAGGACGCTATAGACACGTCTATAGGGGAGATACCCAAACCGAAGCCGGTCAGCATGGGAGCTTATTCAACTGTAGGCAGCAGCGGCGTGGCCGCTACAGATGGCTTTATAACTTCAAAAAGTTATGATAACACATCTATAACGGCGTACGTCAACGGCCTACAAGTCATGCATACGGCAGGCCGTAGTAAATACGGCCAAGGTGCTTGCTCTATCTCTTTTCCAGTCCCTAAAGGGACGTCATGGAGCGTTAGCGGTGCTAGTTTTGTAAGATGGTTGCCACTTTCTGAATAAAAAGGGGCGATACACATGAGCGTCAACGAACCGCTGTATAACTTTGCGCGGGCATTCGCAGACCGCGGTTCAAACACTGTAACTGTCAAGGTTAACGGAAATGTAATAGGTACTCTTAGTATGTCATGGAGCACTACAAAGGCAGGTTCAAAGGGCCACTATTGGGGAAACACAAAATCTAGTGCAGCAGCTAATACGTGGGCTTATAGTATCGAACAAGGTGCCACGATAGAGCTTACCAGCAGCGGCGGAACAAAGTTTAGCAGCTGCGCCCTACAGGTAACGCTTGGAAACTAAATCAATCAGAAAGGATGTTAGACACATGGAATATTACTCTAATGTTGTCAAGGCTATGATAGCGCGCAGCAATGCACGGGCGGCAGACATTGCCGACAAAATACAGGCCCGCGCTTATTATCAATTTCAATACGTTCCGCCAGCAGGACCACTGCCCGGCTGGTCAATGGAACAGCAGACAGAGGACGCTATAAATGAGATAGGCAACATCGCCTATTCGTCGGACGAGATAGCAAGGGAAGCGCGAGAGATTGCGCAGCAGGCTTACAACGCAGCGCAGGCAGCTATAGAAATGGCCACTAATGCCATAACAGCTGCGCAGAACGCACAGCAAACAGCGGATACTGCGCTTAATACTGCTAACACGGCAGTGACTAAAGCTGATAACGCACAGGCCAGTGCCGACGCTGCACAAAAGGCGGCCGACGCTGCACAAAAATCAGCGAACGACGCACAAACCGCTGCTGACAACGCGCAGTCTACAGCTGATACTGCCATTGAAAACGCTTCACAGGCACTATCAGCGGCTAACGAGGCTAAAGCTTCTGCCGACCAGTCTAACCAGCGACTAGACGTTTTGGAGCCTATAGTTGATACACTGCGCTGGTACGAAAACATTTCGGATAATATCGACTTCAATACACGCGTAGAACTGGAAAGGGCGTTCCTTCAAGGCACGGCCAACACTAACGGCCCTGTTGCGGGTCCGGGCTGGCTGGATGTTGACGACGATTATAATGAAACTTATATCCGACAGAGGTTTATCGCACAGGCTGACGGCGCATGTTATGTCCGTTTCGGCACCATTGTACCCGACAGTAGCCCTATCGAGGTAAGCAGCTGGACAGGCTGGGTAAAATATGCGCTTGCCAGCGAATTGACTTCTGCGGTCGAAACGATTAATAACAGTATCACATCAATCAACGGAGAAATCACCACTATCAAGGGTGATATAACAAGCATTGAAGGAGATATCACAGAACTGCAAGGAAGCCTTGGCAGCGCCGAGGGCAATATTACGGCCGTAACAAATGCGCTGGACGCGCACAAGGCCGACTACGATAACCCCCATAAAGTAACTGCCGCACAGCTGGGACTAGCAACGGTTTATAAATATAATGGGTCCGTTGAAACATACGCCGACCTGCCGACCAGCGGCCAGAAAGTAGGCGACGTTTACAACGTCAAACAGGCAGACCCCAACCACAAAATTAAAGCGGGCGACAACGTGGCATGGGACGGAACCACGTGGGATATCTTGGCTGGTGATACCGACCTTAGCGGCTATGCACAGCTTAATTCGGCTAACACTTTTAAAGCAATGAACGTTTTTCGTGCTAACATTGCAGTTTCTAACGGTACAGCGGCAGGTAGCAGTGGTACTATAAGTTTTGGTATTTCTCCAGCTGGTGAAACTGTTCAGGCAAGAATAAGCACCGATAAATTAGGTGGATTGTTTTATAATACTAGTACCAATCAGCCGCACATATTCAGAACCGGTAATAACATTGATAGTTTCGCAATAAGAGATGACGGAACAACAATGTATCTTTCTAATAATAATAATATCTTTGCAATTGTTATTGACGCTTCAGGCGTTGCTAAATGGCTGGGCAATGCAAACACAGCGACGAAGCTTGCCACAGCCCGCACTATTAACGGTGTACCGTTCGACGGGACGCAGAACATCACGATAGAAGCTGGACAAGGTACATTCTTGCCCCTGACAGGTGGAACGGTTACAGGACCGATTTACTTACCGTCTGCTACTCCCACTACCGACACGCAGGCAGTCACCAAAAAGTATGTTGATGACAGCGTGGCCGGGGCTGGTGGCGGTGATGTTACCGCCACAGGGGATAACTACTTTACAGGAAAGAACACATTTAATAGACCTATAACAGTGAGGGACGGCGAACTTGCTGGCATTGGTGGAACTATCACATTAGGCACGAAGCCTAATAGCGCAACAACGCAAGCAAAGATAAATTCCACTACTACCGGAGCAATGTATTATACAGCTACAGAAGGACTGGCACACTTTTTCAATGTTGGCACAGCAGAAGTTGCCACAATAGGCGGCACTGCAACGACGGCTACACTTGACTTTTTAGCTAATAGTATTCTAAAGTATAGCACTTCAAGTGGTTTAAGAGTAGGTGGCGGCGGTACAAGCCAAATCATAGGTTTTTACCCCGAGGCAGCCGATAACACGGCAGGTATGCGGCTTTCAAATCAAGCAGAAGCCATTAGCACTGACTACAGTATATTTTCTTTACAGAATAATTCTGCTATCAGCTATACGAAAAATGCAGCCTTGCAAGTTGGAAACTTTAAGATATTAGAAGTTGACAGAAATAACAATAATGTAACTATAAAGGCAGACAGTAATGGGCAGATACTATTCACGCCGAACAACCTAGCCAGCAACACAAGCAGCATTGATAGCAATGGTAACTTTTATATATCACAGGGCTTAACGGTTGGCTCAACGTTAAATACTGGCACGTCTAACGGCGTTATTCGAGCTGGGAACAATGAAAGCTGCCTTTACTTTACAGGTACTGCGGAAAATACTTACTACGCAACGCCGAATACTGGTAATACTATCAGTTATCAATCAGCGGCTAACATCTATTTGATTAACGCCGCAATAAATAACGCAACAAGTCTTACGATGGATTTTTCGGGGATGAACTTCAAGGCCACTGTAGGCAGCACGCCATACATGTGTAAAACTTTGACTTTCTGGATTCCAACTGGCGCAACTGCACCTACTGTTACATGGAAGTTCCCGAGCGGTGCAACGGTTTACTACCCGAAGGGCGTAGCTCCGGCATTGACGGGGAATGCCAACAACATCATTAACGTGGTCGCTATCGTTGATGATACGGATAGCTTTAGTATCCAAGTCTGTGACGTGGTAGCGTTGCCATATAGCGGCTAAAAGGAGAGTGAGAATATGAAGTACACAAGAACAGTATACGTTTATAAGGGAGAGCAGTATAAAACTATCACCGAGATACGCCGTTTGCCGGACTTGATGAATACCTCTATCCCGAATAACCCGACGGATGAACAACTTGCAGCGCTGGGCGTAACGCGCGAGGAAGTAATGGTGTCACTGGCAGAAGCGAAAAGTATCAAGCTTAACGAGCTGTACGGGATTTATGAGCTCCTGCGTGATAAGCCAACGAAGTACAAGCAGGGCGACAGGACATTTTACTTCGACCGCACGGCCGCGGATATTAACAAATTCAATTCGGCCTATAGCGTAGCTCAAATAAAAGGAGAGCAGGGCTTTGGGGTCAAGGACGAAGAAGGTAACAGTGTATGGGTGATGTTGTCGAAGTCCGACTTTGAAAGCGTACTGCTTATTAGCAGCAACGAGCAGACGGAAGCATATAACACCTTCTATGCGCTGCGTAACAAGGTGGAAACGGCCGAAACGGTCAAAGACGTTATAGCGATTGTTTGGCCAAACATCTGGCCAGAAAGCAAATAAAGAAAAGGCCCCGAATTTCGGGGCTTTTTTTTATGTAAAGGCGAAATAAAAGTGTTGACAATATACAGAGGGGGGTATATAATATAGGCATAGAACATAGAAAGGAGTGATTACGTGCAAGTAAAAAGCGATATAATTCAGGACGTTATAAACCGAGCTAAAACAGCAGTTAGAAACTTCGGGGAGAACGCACAAGTTGAGCTTCCGGCCGAACTGGTCAAAAACATCTGCCAGAACTTGAACGCCGAACGGTATCGACTGGCCAAGCTCAACAAGAAGTATTCAGCTTTAAAACAGCAAGTAAAAAAATGAGGTGAAAAGATGTTAGGTAAGTATATCAATCAATTTATGGCCGACAACGAGCTATCAGTCAACGAAGAATTTTTCATCTCATCGCGGGCAGGATACCCTGACCTCTTAGGTCGGGGAGGAATGCCCGCTCCCTCCTTTCAATAAAAAACAATAGATTTTCAGCAAAAATAGTGCTATAATAATTTTGATGAAGCAATATACACTTTAGAAAGGCAGGTGAGAATATGTCCGACCTAACCAAAACGATAAAACTTCGCATACATGTTACTCCTGAACAGGAAGTATTGTTCCGTCAAATGACGGAGCAGTACCGTCAGGCTTGCAACTTCGTGTCTCAATACATCTTCGACAATCAGTTCGACTTGACTTACCAAAGCCTCAACAAGAAACTGTATAGTAGCCTTCGTGGCTTGTTCGGCTTGAAGTCTCAATTAACCCAGTCTTCTATCAAGACGACGATTGCCAGATACAAGACAGTCAAGCAACAGTTATTCCGAAAGCCTTATAGATACAAGGATGAGGATGGTAACTGGCAACGCATCCCTAAGGATTTGGAATGGCTCTGGAAACCCGTATTCTTTCGCCGGCCGCAGGCTGACTTAGTCCGCAACCGAGACTACAGTTTCGTGGATGACGGGCAAGTCCTGTCCATCAACACACTCGGCAAGAGAACCAAATGTACCTTTGAAAGCGAGCATTTCGCTGAATACCTTGATGGCTCCTATGACCTTGGTACTGCTAAACTGATTGAACTCAAAGGTTTGTGGTATCTCCATATTCCTATCACCAAAGCTGTTGAAGATTTTCAGAAGGAAAACGTTCGCCATGTTGTCGGTATCGACCGTGGACTTCGTTTCCTTACGGTTAGTTACGATGAACAAGGTAAAACTGAGTTTGTCTCTGGCAGAAAGATTGCCACTAAACGCCATAAATTCCAAGAAGTACGCAAGCAGCTTCAGTCCAAAGGTACAAAATCTGCAAAGCGTAGACTAAAAGCCATTTCCGGGCGAGAGAACCGTTGGATGTCTGATGTAAACCATCGGATTTCTAAGACACTCGTTGAGAAATACGGCAAAGATACACTGTTTGTACTTGAGGATTTGACCGGCGTCAGCTTCGAGGATTCTAACCTTTCCAGAATTGCAAAGCAGAATTATGACCTGAGAAGCTGGAGTTTTTACCAGTTGGAACAGTTCTTAACTTACAAGGCTCACGAGAATCGTTCCGAGGTTCTGAAAGTGTCTGCAAGATACACTTCCCAGCGTTGTCCTAAATGCGGTACTATCCATAAAGAAAATCGTGACCATCACAGGCATCTGTATAGCTGTCAGTGCGGTTACAGGTCCAACGATGACCGTATCGGTGCAATGAATATCCAGCTCCTCGGCACGATGTGGATTTCTGGGGACAATAATCCTCGTTACGAAAGAATATCAACTACCTCGGAGTAAATCTCCTTGGTAAAGCGGGTGTCGTCAACCACCCGATAATGTAGGCGGATTTAGGGAGACATCTTTTAGATGTCGCTACTACCTATGCAGTTCCCGACTTACAAGCCGCCACTTCTATAAGTGGCGGTAGTTGACAAAAAACATGGATGGAAATAGGGTACTAATCGGCTGTGCTGACTGTTACAAGATAGAAGACGTTGACGGCGGAATATTAACAGCTGCCGTAATGAACGAAAAAGATAAACCGCCTGCTATGCTTTTAGAATCTGCGCTTATCGACCTGTTACGGGAAAACTACTTCATTGAAAAGAAGCCTTTTTATCCAGCTGTCGGAGAACATTATTACTTCGTCAGCCCAACCGGTCGGATAGAAGAAAAAATTTTTAGTGGAACGGCGGAAGGCTTTTTGTTGTGCAAATACATCGGCGTTTACAAAACCGAACAAGCAGCGATTAAAAATGTTTCGCGTTGTCTGAAATTTTGGGAAGAAGTAAGAAGAAAATGAAGATTGAAGATATAAAACTTGAAACGTGTCCTTTCTGCGACGGTGAAGGGGAGATAATTCACAGCAAGCCGGATGAAGGTTACATCTATTCAGAAAGCGTGTACGCTTTTGTAAAGTGCAAAAAATGCAACGCATGTGGACCTATTACAGATGTTGATTATAACCATGCTACAAGCGGAATTCCGGGGCGACTGAAAGCAATCGCCAAAGCTATTGAGCTGGCCGTAAAGGGCTGGAATCGTAGAGATGGGAGTAAGGCGAATGGGTAAAGTATATACGTGTTTAACTCACCGGTGGATTGAACAGTTGATTAGAACCATTAACGAAACATATGACCTTAACAGATGGCGTATCGTAAATGTTTTTCACGATGGCCGTGACTATGTTGCCGTTCTCGAACGGGATAAATAAGGGGGAGATATAACGATGTCACCAGATGAAAGAATCAAGGAGCTAAAGAAGCAGGGCTATATCTCCGGCGTGATGGCCGGGAAAAGGATTTGGGAGCGTATGCAAGTTATTCCGGACTTAAGCGCCTATAACTGGCACAAGCTTTATCAACACTTGATGGACAACGCTAAAAACTATGTGTTAGCCGAGCCAGTAGACGTATATGGTACTTTACGCTGGTACTACAATGAAAACGACCTGTTAAACTGGATTGCTACCAACCTTAATAACGGTTACTGGTTGAAACGTCATTTCTTAAAGAAAGAGACCGAGAAATGCTAAAAACGGGCGATATCATATATAAAGTTACATTAGAAGGGTATGACATCCCTTGTGTAGTGGTCAAAAAATATAAAGTTGGACAACACCTATCAAAAATAGATGGGACAGAGAGCGGCGGATATTTACTAAAACGTGCAGTTCGTGCGGACCAATATTTATATTTAGGCGACTATATAGAAGATTGTGAACAAACGTTTGTAAATTTGGGGTTGCTACCTTACAGCGACGAATATATTTATGTATTTGACAAAAAAGACATTCCAGAGGCGCGCAAACAGATTTTAAAAAACAAGATAGCAAGGCTACAGTCAGAACTTAACTATTTTAAAAGACGTTTAAACGAGGAGAACAACAATGACGAAAAAGTTTGAAGTCGGCAGCTACGCCATAAATAACAAGGAGAGTGTATAAGATGAAAAAAGTTACAGCAGAAATTATTGAAAAATGCAAGCTTTTTGTTGCCGTAAAGGTCAGAGACGACGCCACGAATGAAGATATTGAGAAAGCAATAAATGTAGCTTATTTAGATGATGATTGTGAAGTCCTTGAACAACGTCTTCATGAAATTACTAATATAAAGGTGGAAGAAAAATGATTGACTATGAAAAACTGTTAGACGCTTTGCAAACTATTCAGAATGAATGTGCTAAATACAAATGCTGTACAGATTGCCCATTCTTCGTTCAGAGTGAAGATATCAACTGCGGCATTCTCTCTAGGAATCCTGTCAACTGGAAGTTGAATAAAGTCCACGTTATAAGGTTGATTAATCAATGAAGACTATCTGAAAGGATGATGAAGAAATGGAAATCAAAATTAAACTACTACCGGGCGGAAAAATGCCAACTAAAACACATAGAACAGATGCTGCGTGGGATTGCTACGCGAGACATGACACCACTGTAGTTATAGACCATATTTTGAAATGAGTCATTTAAAAATCATAAAATGCGAAAACTGTGGATGTGATACTAAAATTTTTCACAGACAAAGGTTAAAAGCAAAACATAACTTCTGTTCTAAAAAATGCGCTGGAGAATGGACAAACAAGCAAAATCTGAATTGTACTTGCCCAATTTGTGGAAAGAAATTTCACGTAAAGCAAAGCAGACTTGCAAAAATGAAGCTGTTGGCGTGTTGCTCGCGAGAATGTAACAAAAAGTATCGCAGCTTATACATGACAGGAAAAGGCAATCATCAATATGGATTAAAAGGCAACAAAAATTCGTCTTTTAAAAACAAACCTTTGCCAAAGAAAAACGGCAGTCAGTGTGATATATGGGTATATTGCCCTGACAATCCGTATGCGAACAAGAGCGGTCGAGTCAGATTACATAGACGTATCGTTGAAATATATGCAGAACATTTTGAACGAAAGTTTTTTGATGAAGTAAACGGCAAACTTTATCTAAAAAAGCACCTATACGTCCACCATATCGACGGCAATCATAATAACAACGAGTTCACTAATTTACAAATTGTTACCCGCGCAGAACATAGGCGCCTTCATAATTTAATGAAGGCGCCGACAAGAGATATTCTTACGGGTCGCTTTATAAAAACAAAAGGAAGTGATAAAATGCAAATTAAATTCAAAAGAACACACCCGGACGCAAAAACGCCATACCACGGAACCAAAAGTGCCGCCGGGTATGATTTGTACGCTGTAAGCGTCGAAGAGTTACCACATAACGTTATCAAGTATCATACGGGCATAGCTGTAGAAATACCAGAAGGGTATGTTGGTTTAATTTTTCCTCGTAGCAGCATAATAAAACAAGGTTTATCTATGTCAAACGCTGTTGGCGTCATCGACTCTGATTTTAGGAACGAAATGTCAGCCGTATTTTATAAAAACTCTGACAGCGAGGTATACAAGCCGGGCGACCGAGTTTGTCAGCTGGTTATCATGCCTATTCCTGCTATCGAGTTTATAGAAGTGGACGAGCTTTCAGAAACCGAACGGGGAGCGAATGGCTTCGGCAGTACGGGGGTAAGATAAATTGATTGAGTACGTAAAAGTTAAACATAACGAAGAATGTTATATTTGCCATTCGAGGGAGAATGTAAAAACGCTTCGAGTGGCTGCCGACGGTAGTAATGCCGCAAATACCATTGCTTTCTGCTACAAATGCGCGGGAGCAGTCAGCAGAATATTAAATATTCCAATGACTTTTGAAAGGTCGTTGGATGGTGAAGTTGTATGCCCGCATTGCAGAACGATTATCGGTTTTGATGATGATATCGGCTATTTTTATGACAACACCTTTTACTGTGAGTATTGCGGCCAACGGCTGAAAAAGGGGGGGAAGAAAATGACTAAACAGGCTTTTATTGAAATGATTGAAAACATGCCGGATAACGCTGAACTTGTGGTATCTAACTATACCATTGGTTTTGTAGTGACTGACGTAGAATATGACGAACTCTGGAATCAGATTAGATTGAGTGGCGAATAAAAGTAGGGGGTGTAGAAGTGAAAAAGTATAAAGTGCAGCTTATTCAAACATATGTTTTTGAGTATGAAGTAGAAGCCGAAAACAGGGCGCTGGCAGAAGTTAAAGCAAAAGAACTCTATAAAGACTATAAAAACAGCAATGATTTTTTCACTCCTTCGGATGTATCACATGTAAAAGACACTTTTAAAATTGTACCCGCTGTATTGGTTGATATAAGAGAGGCGCTGTGCAAAGAGTGCGCACAAAAGGAAGGTAAGTAGTATGACTAACTTAGACAAAATGCGTACAATGTCCCCGGAAGAGCTGGGGACATTTTTGTCAAACCTAGTAACTATAGAGGATTGTTTTGAATGTCCTATACGCGATGTTTGCAATGAATGTATGGTAAACCCCAACAACGAGGCATTTCACACATGCGAACTGTCGTTTTATCACTGGCTGCAACGGGAGTATAAGCCGGGATACTTTGAAAACCAATAGGAGAGTAGCGCCATGATTACCGCAGAAAGCAAAGCAAAGTTATTTGAAAAAACCTACGACGCCTATTTGTTAGCGCAATCTGTGACGCGCGTCTATGGCGTTGAAAGCCCCCCCGGTCAAAGCGCAATGAAAAAGCTGCGCGCAGAGATGAAAGCCTGTAGTGACAGGGACCTGCTGGAAGAATACTTAGACTATCAGAACCGGGAGAATAAGCGAATAGAATCTATCTGGGGGGAGTGGTAAGCTTGCGTAACTATGATTACAAAGAACAGATACAACGCCGGAAAGAACTTCAAAAAATGGACTTTATATCAGGTGTGCAGGCTGGGCGATTGATTAGGCACTTTCTTAATACGTTCGAGCCTGATATAACCGTAAAACGCTTTAGAAAGCGCTATAAGGAGCTACAAAAAGACCTTCGGGAAGATGTGCCGCACAAGGTACTATATAGCAGCAGGGGTACACGGTACTACTGGTTACAGGAAAACGTGCTATCCTTTCTGCGTAACCGAATTAATGTAAAATCGATTGATAAGTGAAAATGACATAAATAAAACGCCTCGAATTCGAGGCGTTTTATTATTTCTTTATTTCTTCCGACCCAATGGCCGACCTATACCCGGTTGGCGGCAGTCATCACAGTATGTATACATTCGCTTCCCGTCCGGTCCTTGGCGGTGATTAGAAACAGACCAGCCAGAATCACGGGCAAAGGTTATCAGTTTTCCCATAGTCGTGAATTTTGTTTTCAATAATTTACCACAATTCTCGCAAACGCAACCAGCTATAAACACTTAAATCACTCCTTATTTGTTGGATAATTCTTTATTACGGCAAGACATGCAAAGTGCCTTACCTGTCTTTTCTACTGATATCCTGCGCACAGTTTGCGATATCTCGACGCCACAATTTAAGCACATATACGGACTAGGCGCGCTTCTGACATTTACAGCGCCAGAATTGCCATTAGAAGGCTGCGTAACCTGCCGCGCTTGTGATTGCCCTTGCTGGGACGGTTGAGCGCTCCTAGAAGCGCCCTGTGCGTTCTGTGTAGGTTTTTGAGTATATTGTACGGGTGCCTGCGCGGCTTCCGGGTGCTGCTGGAGATAAGACGCTTTTAAACTGGCCGGATAGAAGAAACGGCCGTAGCCGTTGGCGTCCAAAATAACCAGTTCTGTAATCTCTCTATCATCGTTATAGGCGATATGCCCAACGTGGAAGCTTACCCCAAAAGCGATTTTGATTTTTTTACCGTCTATAGACGCTTCGTTCTTGGCCAAGTTAAATGTGATATTCGGCGCTGTATAAAGTTCGCGACCAGAACCCCAATTTACAGCGGCCCTTTTAAAGCAGTCAGATGCACGGCCTTTTTCTGCCTGATAGTTGGACGCTACACCTACGTCTTCTTTGCAGACCCAACATTTTTTGTCGTGGTCCCATACCTCAATCGAACAGAAAAGCTCATTGTTTATCAGCGTGTGTTTACGCTGCCAGTTCATCGGCCCGAACATTGCGTCAAGGTACTTCATATCAACACGGGCGTTTTTATAAAGCAGCAGCCGACATTTAACATACAAGCTGTTGTTATAGTTTATCTCCCGCAAGTCGTCGATACGTACATCTATATCGCTGGCTTTCAACAGCGGAAACTTGATTTCATCAGTCAAAATAATCACCTACCCTTTTACCCTTTGTTTGATATCTTGAGTTCAATACCGTGATGATAGTAAGCTTCTTTAATCGCCATTGCGTAAACATCTGGCGGCGGGGAATCCTGCCCCGCTATGCCGTATTCTTCACACAGCTGGCGGAAGGTGCAGCCTATCTTTTCGTTCATCACAAGCGCAACAAACTTCTGGAGCGAGCTGACAACGTAGACTTCATTAGGTCCATAAGGCTTTTTGTTTTTATCCATGTGCCGAAGACATACTAACATCAGAACACCCCCAACACTAGAATCAATACAAACAGCCAGAATTCAGGTTCATATACACGCCTTGGATTTAATATAAAAAACAATACATCAGCCAAAGTGTCAATCACACGCCAGAACGGCCGAGCGATAAAACTATCATAGGCCACGCACAGCAAGCCTATCCATATCCATTTTTTACTTACTTTATTCAAGTTATTCACCTGCCTTTGATATGATTATACAACTTTAATACCAAATAATCAAGAGGGGGTATAAAATAAATTTAAAATATAACCCCGACCGACAAGCAGCCGAGGTCATACCGGAGGAAGAATGAAAAAATGAAGGGAGAGAGGCAGACAAGTTAGCTACCGTTATTAATATAACACATAAAAAGAAAAGCGCCATTCTCCGAGTACGACCCAGAGATGGCGCTTTCCCCGTCTGGAACACCGCTTTATACTACCCTTGTTCTGGGTCCCTGTATCAAAGCGCAGACTAATTGAAGAACGATATATTTATTAGGAGTTGCACAAGTAAAGTTTAAACCCAAACCGGGACTGTGTCAACATAATTTTTTCGTACATGAGAAAAGCAGCGAAAAAACGCGAAAAACGGAGTAAAACAGAGATTAGCGGAGATTTCGGGGACTGGGGGGGAAGAGATGCGCTAAAATTTAAGATTGACGCTTCCGGCGGCAGCGACTATAATCAAAGAAGGCAAAAAAAATAGAAGCCGTTTTAAAATGCTCACTAGACATTTAAAACTTCAAACCGTTTAAAACTTCAAACTGTGACTTCAAACTGTGACTTCATAAGGCCAGTGTATACCGGTTTATGACTTCTACAACTACATGAACTCGATTTTAAAAAATCTGAATCATGGAGCCTACTTTAGTTTTGCCCAAAACAGGGCCGGTTTAAGCTTCTGTAACTATTCTATCAATATCGACATACAATGTCAACTATTATCTAAAAGCGAATGGCGACTTTATCTAAAACTAAATAACAGAAACTGCTAAAGTAGCGACTAGGCGAACACAGACCTAGTATAAAAAACTGTTGGTCCTGCAATGTGCCGAGTATATAAAATCATTGCCCCGCATGTATGAGCGCAGATATAAGTACATGTGCTGTATAGGTTATGATAAAGGGCCTATACAGGCGAGACGGCAAAGGCCTATCGTGGTACCGTGTGCAGCGGTTAGGGAGCCATACCCTATAAAATGCACGGCTGGCGGCTACGGGTGCGAAAGCACGGGGGAAAAGCACGGAGCTAGGACGTAGAGGTGTGATGATGTGCAGTATTTGCCAAAACCTATACAGCGACGGCGGGGACTACCGTCTTTACTTTATAGAAAATCCCTTATTTACGCGATTAAGACATACTATATACTTGTCTTTTTCGTGGTAAGGGGTTTCTATGCCTACCAGCTCAAACAGGGACATCAAAAACCATCAAAGCCTGTGGACAAATGCACTATAGTGTATTAATATATACTTATGTAGATACACGCAAGGAGAGTGCAAAAGATGAATCAAGAGAGAAAATATGAAGATACTTTCAAAGTCCTGCCCAAATGGACAGCAGGCAGAAAGCTGCTACTAAAGAAGCTGGAAGCAGCTACACCGCTTAATCGGTTTATAATTAAGAAGATTTACAGCGAATACAGCAAAAAAGGTATCTGGCCTGCTGAACTTGCACGACGTTCCGGTGTAAGATATGGTACGCTGTCCAAGTTTGAAGTAGGCAGAACGGAAACTTTATCGATGAAAAACATCGCTAAAGTTGCTAGTGGCTTAGGAATGACCGTTTCAGAGTTTTTCGAGGGGCTGGAAGACGAGCCGGGATATAGTGAATATATCGACAGGGATAAAAATTCAAAATAAAAGTGTTGACAATGTATATAGGGGGGTATATAATATAGACAAAGAAAGGGGGGAACAATAGACGAGACCCAACAAAAGAATAATAATACAGAAGGTACGAAAAATATTAAGCTGTGATATAGCGGCTGCTATATTTATCCTGTATGGAATATGGCTTGTATATTTATTAGTAAGGTGGATTGAATGAAGAAAAAAGAGATGTTTTTGTTAGCTTGTCTGGCTATCGTCATGCTGGCAGCAGCCGCAGCTGTTATCTCCTTTGGGTGGAGCTACGGCGGGGCATTGGCAGAAGCCATTGTTGAGCGCGATATATGGCGTTCAGGTATGATTGTGAGGTGATGTAAAGTTGCCAATGATAAAACAGTATGACTACGTAAACGCTTACTGCGTGAGCGTGGCCAACCGTGAAGACCTAGAAAGTGTAGTAACATTCGCTTACAACTATAGTGAAGCCAGAGCATTAGCGAAAAAGTTTTTTAAAGAGCGTGACAAAAGTGTAGGATATTCGCTTCTACGAGCGCAAAAAATAATCGGTGACGTTCCGAAAGACCTCAACGGCAAGTTGTGCGCCAGTAAGACAGATGAAGGATATTCGCTTTTAGAAAAAAACGGTTACGCTTTTGAGTGATTAGTTAGGGGGTCAGGGAATGAAGGTATTGGATAATTTAAGAGAGACATTGGGCTATGGTGGCGTTAAACTTCCACCGCTCCAAGAAGTGAAGCCGCAACATCGGCTTGGCAAGTTTGGAGACTATGAAAACGCTTTAGACGACCTTTGCATAAATGCTTTAGAAAATCTTACGCCGGAGCAGCGGGAAATCATCTTCCGCCGTTGCAGCCGAAAAATCAGGAGCTATAGCAAGATGAAACATCTTTGGGCAGTTTTTGGAGTAGGCGGCTTCCACCGGTTTTATATTAAGGACTATGTAGGCGGCGCTGCAATGCTGCTAACTGGCGGCGGCTTCCTGTTCTGGTGGCTTATTGATATGTACTGGGCCAAGAAAAAGCTTAAAGAATACAATTCAGACATTGTTATTCAAGCGTTGGACGACAAAGGTTATATCTAAAAATTGAAAGAGGTGTAGTTATGATTATTACAAGAGAAAATCTAAATGAAGAAGTTTCAAACTTAAACGACGAAATTTTAAATTTAGAGAAAAAATATGGGGTCAACATTATTGCACTGGCACAAGTTGAAAGTTTGGACACAGAAGAAGCAAGTGGCTATTTAGTCATGGCTAACCGGGTAAGTCTCAACAGGTGTGTTAATAGCGTTGTTCAATTAGTGTGTTCGGCACAGGAAGGCTTTGGCATTAAACCAGAGATGTTTTTTGCAGAAGCAATCAAAAGAACAGTAGGTAATGAAAGGGTTTTTTATGATGCAGATGAAGAAGTCCCCCCCGAAAATGCGGGTGAGACTTTTAAGAAAATGTTGATAAAAGAGGTCGTAGAAAATGAGCATTGACGAGGCCAGACGGGAAGCGATAATCAATAAGCTTAAAGAGCTTGAAGAATTTTTAGAACCAGAAGGCGCGCATTTTGTTCTACATCTCTTTACTAGCAGAGACGTTACAGAAGAAAGCTACAGCCTGTATAACAACTGTAGCTTGAAAATTCTGGCCATGTCTCAAGCGAGAATTGAAAACTATATCGAACAGCTTGGCAAGATATCGCTAAAACACCATAAAGAAAACGTGGAGCTTATGAAGCTTGTGGATAAATTAATCGAAAGCATACAATCTGGCAAAGAACTGTCCACAGAGCTAGAGGGCGACATGATAGAACTATTGAAGGCTTTAAAGGCCGAACGAAACGACGCAGGCAGCAAGAAAAATTTATATAACTAATTAGGGAAGTGTATAGCAGGCCACACAAGTGGCCTGCCTTGCTGCAAGAAAGGGGAATAAAAATGACTACTACCAACAGGACCAGCAGAACCAGAAGAAAGAGAAACACCGGAACATTAAATGTCAAGATAAACGCCTGCCAAGAGTGCGGGAACAAAAAGCCCCGGCTTAAAGTTGACAAGAAATTTTTCATCCAGTGTGAAAGCTGTGGCAAGGTTTTATATGGCAGCGTACAAGATGGCATATTGGAGCTTGTTAAAAAGTGGAATGCGAGAAATAGCGGGAAATGATTAATGTCAGGAAGGTTAAGGCAGCAGGTTTATGTGATTGCTGTGATAAGAAAAAGGCAGCATATGAAGTGTATTGCCGCATATCTTTAGGAAGTTTTTTTATCCCAAGCAGCTACAAAAATAGTCAGATATACCTATGTGAACCATGCCTAAAAAAGCTTTCAGAAAAAATCGCTAAACAGCTACAGAATGAAGGTGATTGAGTGTTTAATGAAGAAAGAATGGTTGCAGACGGTACTATATTATTTGCCGTTTACGACGAGGACGACCCGGAGAAAAAGCCCATATTAAAGCTGGATAGTAAGAAGACAGCTAAGGTTATAACAGCGTTACTTAACGCCGATAGGGAACAGAAAAGCAAATTCTCGCTGGCGTGTATGGATGCTGCCAAGAGACTTGGTTGTTGTCCAGCCTGTGAAAGCTCTAACGTTGAATCAGTTATGCTTCTGTGTTATCCACCTATTATTGATTTAAGGTGTAAAAAATGCGGGTGGCGGTCAAGGTAATTTGCAAATTGCATTTTTTGCAAATTGCAATTTCTGTCGCTAGTCCTCTGCGAATTGTTTTTGCACAGCTCCCTACGATATAATAAATAAAAAGAATCGTAGGGGGCTTTAACATGGCTGAAACGTGGAATAATATAAGATATGTTCTAGACAGATTTTTTAAGGTCGATATATGGGCATATGCCGTAGTGATATGGACTTTGGGCAACGAGATTTTCGGGCCGAATTTTTGGGGCGTCGTTATATTAGCGCAGCTGATGATAGTCTTTGATACCATACTTAAATGGGTGTACTTGAGTAAAAAGTATATCCATGACACGTATCAGCCGAACGACCCGCTAGAAAACATCAGTCTGCGAAAAGCGATTTGTTATTTTTTCAAAAGCGAAACATGGCAGAAAGGCTACCTAGAAAGCCGGGGCTTTAGCCGCATACTTGAAAAAATGCTGCTTTACAATGCAACAATCATAGTAGCCTTTTATGCCGCCAAAGTCATACCGCCCATACACGCATTAGGTATAAATCTAGTCGCTTCCGACATTCTGCCGGGAAGCGTGTCAATAGTTATTTTTATGGTCGAAATGACCAGTATCAACGAGAATCTAGTTGAGCTGGGCTATAGCAGCATAGCTAACGCAGTCAAGCGTGTGCTTGACTATATGTTGGATAGAGTGTTTCCGAAAAGGGGGAATTGATATGCAGATAAGCCGCGAAGATTGCAAGCTGGTAACGCTGACAGACATTGCAGCAGAAGCTAGAGCGTGTTCAGCGCATACCATAACTGGACACTGGACAGCTGGCAGATACAAACAGTATTTCAATGATTATCACCTACTGATAAATGATGACGGCGAAATATTAATGCCGAATGGCGTTACATTAGATAGCGTACTTGCGCATACCTACGGCCGCAATACCGGAAACATAGGGGTATCAATGTGCTGCTGTCTGGACGCTATCATTTACCGGGACGGCAGCGTCAATTTTGGCAGTGTGCCGCCAACGTTCGCACAGATTGACGCCATGGCAAAAATCGTTGCCGTTATTACCAAATGCGCGCCAAAAATGGCCCCATTCGGCGTGACTGCGAACACCTTCCGGACGCATAGCGAATGGGCCGAAATGGACGGATACGGCCTGTATAGCGGCGACGCTGATATGCGCTGGGACCTGATAAAGCTGGAAGACCTTGGGGCGGACGAATACACGAAGCCCGGCGGCGACGTTATCCGCGGCAAAGCTATCTGGCATACCTTCAATAACTCCGACGTCTATAACCTCTTGCAACCGTGATGAAGAAGAAGGGTGTGTATAACTTGTGGATAGTGTGGATAAAAAAGGCTTTAAGGACTATCTGTATTCTGCTTTGCCTTATCTGCTCACTGCCGCAGTCGGCTTCTGCGTCGGCGCCTACGTCACCGGATGGCGGACGGGTGATAACGATAACGCAGGAAGAATTGACGAGCTTACAGCAGATATTCAGCGAATTGAGCAGCAGCAATCAGCTATCGCAGAAACGTTACAGCGAGCTGTTGGCGCTATCGAACGAGCTGAACAGCATAGTGCAAGCATTGCAGAAGGAATCAGCGAGCTTAAAGACCGAGCTGGAAACATCCAAGCAGGAGCAGCAGAAGGCGTTGGAGCAGCAGAAAGAGACGGCAAGCTTATTGAACAAGGCCAACGAATCATTGCAGAAGTACAACGCCGAAATGAAGAAGCAGCAGCGGCGGCTAAAAGCTGAAAGAAATATTGCTATTGGCGTGGCCACGGCGGCCGTTATCATGGCGGCCTGTAAATAAAATCAAAAGGGAGAATGAAAAAACATGAAAGCATTATCTGTAGAGAACTACCAGACTACCCAAAAAGAAAGCCTGAAAGCTCAAAGCTTGGCTGAATGGTCCGTAAATGCCTGCATGAATTCGGCGGTAACTATCCTTACCAAACCCGACCGGATAACGGCAGAGGAATTAATCAAAGCGCGTGATATGCTGGACAAAGCTATCTTGGCAGCCGTAGAACGTGACGCACTGGCCAAAGTCAATTATAAAATCGCTACCATGATTGTAGATATGCCAGATGAACAGGCTCCAGAACAAGCAGCCGAAATATCTGTTGGCCCGGAATGTGTAGAAGAAGCAGGAGAAGAACCCGTAAAAGAGTGCGAATAATCTAAAGCCCCGGACTTCCGGGGCTTTTTTATGTAAAGTCGAAATAAAACTGTTGACAATATACAGAGGGGGGTGTATAATAAAAGCATAGAAAGGGTGTGAGCTATGGCAAGAAAAACAACAGTATATTTCTACGAAGGGGGCAAAAAGCGAATTATGACAAACGTGTATAAGAAAGAGTTTTACGTTGGCGGCGAAAAGGTCAAAGTTGGCATTTTAAGCACCAATCCAGATGAAACATGGCTTATTAATGAGCTGGATAACATTTTGTGTGAAAAATGCCAGAATATCGACGGTCAACTGATATTGAATAATGAGTTCTTTTCTTTGGCGGTCCGCAAAGTCAGGGAGATTTTAAACTACCAGAACGAAAAAGCAGATAACGAAGAAAACCCGGTGTATTACAAATTTTACAGAGACGGGTACAATGGTGCGATATGGATGGTGTGACAACAGTTATAGTATCTGTGATATTCTCCGCACTGGCGGCACTCGTCACGTGCGTATTGCTGGCAAGATTTGATGTCAACGGTCGCATGGCCACCGCAAAAAACGGCGGCCAGCAATCTAAAGCCGTCGGGCAGAAGCGGGAACGCTATATATTATACATTCCCCGCAAAGGATACTTTTGTTTCATCGAAGAAGATAACCGCCCGACGTTCGCCTTGTCGCGCCGCGACGGCATGATAGAACATTTTGAAAGCATGAAAGAAGCAATGCTGATTGTCAACAGGCTTAAAGCGAAACGATATCAGATTTTAGACGTCAAAGGTAACGTGGTAAAGAAAGGTGGATAACATGGCGGCAGAACCTTTTATCTTATGGGGCGTATCTATAACCGTAAGCATAGCCGCTGCTGTGCTTTACTATAAAGTCAGGGGGCGTTAAAATGCTTACGTTTCTTACAGAAAGGCATATCTGCGTTTATAAGCGCGATATAGATAATGCCTTGGGAAAGTACAGAAAATATATGGTAGGCGAACCGGAGCTGATGAACGGCGCCATAAATGAATTTGTAAATGCACGTTTTTTTATACAGGCATTCCTTGACCTTGGCGAAATTATGGCGGTAGTTTACTATAGGCCTATCGAGCGTTTTAGCCCGTGGACGCCGTGGGACGTCACTGTCTGGGATAAGAACATGAAAATTGTTGCCGGGACAAGCTGCCTTCCTGCCGCCGCCGAAGTAGAGCGGTTTTTGACGGATGCCATAAAAAAATACGGAAGAAGGGTAAACTATGGAGATAAGCGAAAAAGACATTGAGTATTTAAAATACATGGAGCGGACAGACTTGTTTTATCGCGCCATGCCAAAAGATATAACGGACGAGAAAAATCTTATCTATGGCCAGCTGGTACAGTTTGGCAAAAAACTGTATATTGTAAACTACGAAGACTGGAAAAGGCGAGGGGCGACACCCTTCGGAAGTCCTGCCGGGGCAATGGGTATATACTTTGGCGAGTACGCCATTGAAGTAGACCCGCTGACAGTCCAAAGATATACAGGCGTCTATGCAAAGAACTTAAATTCTGCGCGCATTCCGCTGTTTGTCGGAGACTATATAACCCAAAATATCGAAGGGGAAACATGCTTGTTTCGCATTGAGCTAGATTTATTTGAAGGCGTTTTCAAAGCGGCGGCAAAAGTGCGTCTGCCGCTCCCGCGCAAAGAAATCGAAGATGTACTAATCATCGGTAACTACTGGGACGACCACGATAAATGGGAGCGTAGATTGTGGACAGGGGCAAAATGATATATACTGAATTAAACGGCATTCGTGACGGCAAAACATGTGGCGTATTCTACAGATATCTACATCGGCGAATGTGGAACTGGCTCGCCGACACGCACGGACGGAAGTATAAAAAGGACTGGCCAGAATGGACGATTAATGGCGGCATAGTACCGATGGCTGAAAGTTACTGCTTTGCCTGTGCCGCCACGGATTCATGCAGTAATTGCCCGATTGATTGGAATTATAGGGATGTAGAAGCCATGCTTCCGGATATGCCATATTGCTATAAAAAACCTAAATTTAGTTTCAACACTTGTGGCTCATGGATTGCGGCTTATACATATACTGCCGGGACATATGACCTTAACCCCGGCTACAGCGAACGTATCGCCAGAGCTATAGCCGAAGCACCGATAAAAAACAGCTATCGCGGGCGCATACTCGAATACGATAGCGACTATATGGCCTTGAAAGGAACGTTATAAATTGCGGAATTGTTTAGACTGTTTTAGATTACATAGACACGAAGGAGTAGTTTTCTGCCCGTTTTTGGGCCTGTCAGAGTGCATTTTTGGTGCTCACTACATCCCGGCGGACTGCATAAAGCCAAAGCAGGCAGCGTCGGCAGCCCCCCCGCCAACAATACAGACGTGCCCGGTTGTTGAGCAGGACAATGAAAGAAATTACAACGAGTTCAGGGAGCTTGAAAAAAATCCAGAGTATAAGCCATTTAAAATGCGTACTATATACCCTTGGCGGGAATTGCATGACGAAATATTTAATCTTATTCGGGCAGGCATGATTTATAAAGATGTTGCCGCCAAAGTGGGAGTACCGCCAGAGAACCTGAATGGCTACGTTTCCCGGTATAAAGTAAGAAGCTGATAGAAAAAGCACTGTGAGGATTTCTCACAGTGCTTTTGTTTCACGTGAAACATTGCCCGTCAGTCGAGCACGTTTTTATGTCGCTTGAACTTGTTGTACACGTCCCATATGATACTATCTTCGTCATTTTCGACGACTGAAAGAACGAGAACAGAAAACGGATTATCGTTTGTATAGCGCTTATGAATAGTAGTAGTGATGATTTGGCTATCGTTAACGAACGCTACGCCTTCTGCGCTATCTGTGATAGCCTTGTACAGGTTATCGTTGTCAGGTTTAACTATGGGGTAAGCTGCGCGCTGGTCGACCAGCTCCCGAAACTTTTTTGTTCTGGACGCAGGCACGGACAGGAAGCAATATAAATCAGCCCGAAGCGGCGTTTTCTCTTTGAAGAAACCTGCCTTGCTGCATTCTTCTTGTATGCGCAGGGTGCAATATTGGCGGTAGGCCTGCATTTTGTTACTGTAGCGGCCAATACGTCGGCCGCCGTTAGTCCAAAACTGCGCCGCCCTTTCCTGCGGCATGGCGTTGCCGCCGAGAACGATATAAACACAATCGGAATTTTTTAGTTGTTTCATTTGTGGAAACCTTCTTTTTTTAGTATTCTTCTTCCAGTTCTTTTAGCGCCTGCGGATTAAGCTGTATTTCTTTTTCTATTAAGTGGTCAATCGTGACGTTAAATACTCTGGCCAGAAGCATAATATAATAGACGTTGGTTTTTAAAAGTGACCTTTCCCCGCGTTCGTAGCGGTCAAGTGTCGTGGGACTGATGCCGGTCAAGTCATTTAGTTCCGTGCGGCTATAGCCGTATAACTCCCGGTAAAAGGCTATAACGCTGCGGCACTTGGTCAGGCGTTTCGGCTCAATGGTGATATCATATTCCCGCAGCATTTCGGGGATATCGTCGACATTGTTGTCCGTGACAGTCAGTGTGCAGTTTTGGCGGTTGGTAATAGTCACCAGAACGTTATAGCTGTTGTTTGATACGTTCAGGCGGTTAGAATGGGGGATAAATGTAAGCTGCTCGTTGATACGGTTCATCAGGCGCGGTATGGGCATATAAAGAGTATCAACTAATGAGTGCGTAAATTCACTTGCTTCGGCAAAGTCCTTGCAGGTGTAGAGCTTGTATACCATACTTCCGTCAGGACGATTAGTAACGACGACGCTACATCTTGACCCAACATTCAGCAGGTAAGCCCTACAGGGCGGGAAATCCGCCTTTCTGACGCCTTTTATAACGTCGGCGCAGGTGTTATAGCCTATGCAAGCTGAAAAGTCTGACATGGCGGCTAATTGGTCCGCTATAGTCTGGCTATCGGATAGACCGAGCAGGTCGCGCAATTCTCCCGGCTCATATGTTTTACAGTTCATTTTTATCCCCCCCGGTGCTATCTTCTTCAAGGCCCTTGAACGGATTGAACGAAAAAGCTATCTGGCAGCGGTTTACCTGCGTATAATCGTCGAGAAACTTCATTTTCCAGCCGAGGTACAGGCGGACCCGGAACCAAGGGCAGTATTGCTTGCAGTAGTAGAAGGACCACGGGGCGAGAAAGCCGGGAACATAGCTAAACCATTGTTCGTTGTTAAGTTCCTTGATTTTCCGCAATACTTTGACCTTTGAAAAGTCTACCGCCCGGCCGGTGACATAGTAGCCAAAACCGTAGGCGTTGTTGCGCATAAGCCACAGCAGGCGGCAGAAATAACGCTGCACGCGTTCTTTTGTGGTGAAGTCGTTATACCAGAGCTGTACGAAGCCGGGACGCATATAGCCGTCGCCTTTCATTTCGTAATGATAAATATAATGACTGTCGAAGTCATAACGCAGGAACTTCGGGACGACTTCGAGCACCTGCCAGCGGATATCAAGGGGATTATCGTAGGTTTGCCACAGCTTGAATACTTTAGGCAGCTGCCCTTTTTCATCAGCAAAAATGACGACAAACCAGTTAGTTAAATAACATAGCACGGTAAAAATCAGGTCAAGGCACACATACAAAAGCCAACTCATTACAAACACCGCCTTCTAAAAGTTATATAACAATATTATACCATGTATATAGTTAGAATATTCATAATATCTACTCTTGTGTTATAATGTAACAAATAGACAGATGTTTCACGTGAAACAATAAAGTGGGGTGAAGATGTTGAGAAAGAAAAAGGAAGCGCAGCAGATAACGCCGGAAGCAATAGCGGCCGAGCTGGAAAAAGTAAACCTTGACGCTTCGACTCCGGAAGAAGAAAACAACTTCTGGGAAAAATATGAGGAGCAGCAAGAAAAGATAGAAAAGCAGCATAGGGGGCGCGTACGTGTCTCCCAAGAGGATACCAAAAAAGGCGGCTCACCTAAAGAGGATATAGCGACGGTAACCAAAATCAGACCGGGGTACGTGCGCGTAGCGTCCGACCAAGAAAAGAAATTCTGCCGTGAGTACATGAAGACCTTCAATGCGAAAAAAAGCGCGCTGGCGGCAGGCTATGGCGACACATACGCGGCTAAACGGGCGTATATGATACTGCGGCGCCCGTGGGTACAGACGTATCTTAATGAGCTTCGCGAAAAAATCGAAACGGAAGAAATCGCCGATGCAAACGAGACCTTGTTAAATCTTACCAGACAAATGCGCGGCGAGCTTGTCGAGACTATCGAGACACTAAACTATGCCGCCAGAGGTCAAGGACCAGATAAAGAATACGTTTTAATAGGTAAGACCGTGCAGCGCCTTAGCTTGCACAGAGCAGGCACGGAAGGAATGGCCAGATATCATAAGCTGTTTAATGAAAAGGCTGTGAACGTCAATATCACGCCGCAGATAGTCGTTGATATTCCGGGGGCGCTTCCGGCGGCAGAGAGCGTACCTATCCAGCCGACCATGAGCGAGGAAGAAATGGAGCGCAGAGCTGCGGAACTGGCAGAGCAAATGGGAGTGACGGGAGAAGATGAATTATCAGAACCAGAACCAGACACCGGAGACAAGGCTTAAACAGATAAAGCTGACTGACTGTATAGGTCCTGCGTTTTATGGCCTGTACCACGCAGTAATGCAGCACTCATATACATATTACTGGCTATGCGGCGGCCGTGGCAGTTTCAAGTCGTCGTTTACCGCCATAGTGGCCATACTGCTGCTCATAAATAATCCTGCGGCGCATGTAGCTGTTATCCGGAAAAGAGATAACACGCTCCGAAAAACTGTTTATGAGCAAATGCTGTGGGCGATAGAAAAGCTGGGACTTACTGAATTTTTCATCGCCAGACTGTCGCCGCTTGAAATCATTTATAAGCCTACTGGCCAGAAGATTAATTTTTTCGGACTTAGCGACAGCAACACCTTGAAGTCGATTAAGGTATCCAATGGTTACTATTCCGTGCTATGGTTTGAAGAACTGGCAGAATATGACGGCATGGAAGAAGTAGACAACGCCCGTTTATCGTTCATGCGTGGTGGAGATAAATTCTGGGTGTTCTATACCTACAACCCGCCGCAGTCGTTAAGCAGCTGGGTAAACGTCGAGACGCAGAAAAAGACCCCTGAAAAGATAGTACACAAGAGTAACTACCTGTATGGCCCGGCCGAATGGGTAGGCCCCATGATTGTAACAGAAGCCGAAACGCTGCGTAAGTTTTCACCCCGCAGGTGGCGGCATGTGTTTTTAGGCGACGTTACCGGCACTGGCGGCGAGGTATTTAACAACTTGGTCCTGCGCGAGATAACGGACGAAGAAATAAAGACTTTTGGCAACATCAAACGCGGCCTTGACTTTGGTTTTGCTAATGACCCGCTGGCGTATATGACCGGCAACCTAGACGCAGCACGGCGAACGTTATACATATACAACGAATATTATCAGGTGCAGTGTCCGCTGTGGACGCTTGCAGACCACATAAGAGAAGAAAACCCGGGAAATGAGCTTATAATATCAGATGTAGAGCCCCGAAGCGTGCACACGCTTAGAAGCTATGGTATAAATGTGAGACCGGCCAAAAAGGGACCCGGAAGCCGTGAGGCTGGATACGACTATTTAAGCAAGGAGCTGCTGCGGATAGTCATAGACCCTAACCGCTGCCCGAATGCTGCCCGTGAGTTTGCTAACTACGAACTAAAAAAAGACAAAAACGGGAACTTTATAGCGACGTATCCCGACGGCAATGACCATACTATAGACGCTGTAAACTATTTATGCCAAAACAAGGGCGCTTTGCGAATTTCATAAACAGGGGGTAAACAAAGTGAAAAAGAAGCAGTTTAAACCGCTTAATATCCGCAGTACGGAGCTTTTAAACCGAAGCAGAGTAATTAGTCCCACGTCTGTAAATGAGACGCACAGAAAGGCGCTGAACGTCATTAATAGCGGCAATAACAATAACATCTTTATTGAACCGCGACTGGAAGACGTACAGACCATGTTCGGTATCCCGGAGACTATGGGAAATCCGGACGCAAAAGCACAGGCCGCCAACGATGAAGCTATGAGCGCCTGCCACAGTTTGATACTTCACACCATGCGTGTATTGGGCGACAATGTCTATCCGCAGTTTCTTGGCTATGGCTATTTAACGGCGCTGACCCAGAACCCACTTATTCGGACAGGCGTAGAAATGATAGCCTCTGAAATGACCGAAAAAGGCTGGAAACTCACCACAGAAAAAGAAGAAAGCCGGGAGAAGATTAAATTTCTTGAATCGGAATTAAACCGCCTGAACGTCAAAGATATGTTTTATAAAGCTATCTGTAACAATGGCTATATGGGCGGCTGCCTTGTAGGAATGGACTACGAAGGGGAAAGACCAGAAGACTTAGTAAACGCGATACCGCTTACCGCCGATGGCCTTCTAGGTAAGAAAATCAAAGGCCTGCGCCTGCTGGAAGCCTTCAATATCTCGCCGGGGGAATATGATTCTACTAACCCAATGAGCCAGAATTACTACAATCCGCAGACATGGTTTGTCATGGGCGTACCTATTCACCGCAGCAGGGTATTATACTTTTCGCAAAACGAGCTGCCTACGCTGCTGAAACCTGCTTATAACTTTTTCGGTATTCCACTTGCGCAAACCGTCTTAGACGTAGTTTCTCACTTTACCGAGTGCCGGGAAGCAGAAGCACGTTTGCTTACTAAATTCAGTTTGACCATATTCAAAACAAACCTCAATGCACAAATTCTTTCCGGTGCTGATTGGGCGTCTATAGACCGCCGTTTAAATCATTTTGCCAAAAATCGTAACAATGACGGCGTGCTCCTTATCGACAAGGAAGAGGAAGAAGTAGACGTTAAAATCACAGCTTTATCAGGCGTGCGTGAAATCGTATCGCAGGCAATGGAGTTTGTAGCGGCTATGTTTCAGGAGCCAGCAACTAAACTGTGGGGTATCGCCCCGCAGGGCATGAACGCTACAGGGGAAAGCGACCTTGAAAACCATTACAAGCACATCAGCAGCCAGCAGGAAAGGCAGCTTAGAAAACCGCTTGAACGGTTGGTAAAGATACTGCAACTCATTGAATATGGCGAAATTGATGAAAGTATCAGCGTCGAATTTAACCCACTCTCTGAAAAGAGTGAGGAAACAATGGCTACACTTCGACGCACTCAAGCCGAAACTGATAACCTCTATATAGCTATGGGAGCATTGGCACCAGAGGAAGTACGCGAGGAGCTTAAAACGCGTGATAATAGCCCTTACAACCATTTTATGGCTAACTTTGATGATGTAGAAGATACAGAAGAACCAAGCGCAGACTATAGCGAGATGATAGAGCTGTTAAAAAACGTCACGCCGCCAGAGAATAGCAGTCAGGGGTGAGTAAATGGCCAGACGCAGAAGGACAAGACGAGGGCAGACCTTCCTGCCGCCACACGTCTTTAATGCAGGCATACAGCAAAGCTATGCCCGCGAGATACGCCGCATTATCCGCCCCATGATGAAAACAGCTATCCCCTATGTCTTGAAGAATTACAAGAAGTTTCTCAAGGGCGACCAGCTGGCGTATGATATCACCATTGAGGGGCAAGAGGTAAACCTTGACGAGCTTCTGGCGGTACTGCGGCGGAAATTCCACCAGTACATTATGGACTTCAATCGGGAGCGGGCGGAACGGGCGGCCGTGCGCTTTATCAACAAGATTGATAAAACCAACAGGGCGGCTTTAATGGCGGAACTAAAAAAGGTAGGCGTGGCGATTAAATTCACGGTAACACCAGCTTATGAACGCATACTAGAAGAAGCTGCCGAACGGAATGTAAACCTTATCAGGACCATTGCCCCGTCATTTTTTGATAAAATCATCAAAAGTGTATATGAAAGCGCCAAACGTGGCCGGGATATGGCAAGCCTTTATCAAACGCTACTAGACATTGAAGGTGTTACAGAGCGTAAGGCGCAGCTGATTGCAATGGACCAGACGAACAAGGCCACGCAGGAGCTAGAACTTGCCCAATCCCGGGAGCTGGGTATAAAAACTGGCACATGGGTACATATTCCGGGCGAGAAAACGAGCCGTAAATCACATGAGGAGATGGACGGCAAAGAATTCGACTTGGACGAGGGATTGTTTGACTATGAGGTAGGCAAAAAAGTGAAACCGGGCGAGCTTCCCTACTGCCGCTGCACTTACAGACCAAACATCAGCGAACTGCTCGAAACCTAGTAAATACGTACTACAGGACTTTGAATATACACTTTTCTGCTATAATAAGGGAGAAAAGTATTGAATTTACACGTACTGTAGCAGACAGCAAATGTAGATTTGGGGTAGACCCACCCCCCGGGGATAGGATTTACACCGTTTAAACTGTGTGCATAATTTGCGGATAAAATGCCGTGAAAAGCCGTACAAATACCTCAAA
>OHAY01000314.1_pt1 | contig 51653 bp, 60 predicted proteins | sample 1577191 | NCBI WGS metagenome assembly OHAY01 (sample SAMEA3541504, study PRJEB24748) | human gut metagenome | biome: human gut; feature: human-associated habitat; material: faeces | place: China | collected 2012 | reverse complement strand
AGCCGCAAGTTGCTTAAAACACTCTATCGAAGGTGATTTCAACATGGTAAGCATGAATGAAGTGTTGAAATTAGCAGGTGGAGACGGTTCAGGCCGCGTTCAAAGATAAATAGAAAGAAGAGTAAGAATATGTTTGAAATGAAAGATTTCTCATTAGAGGGGAAAGTTGCCTTAATTACTGGGGCAAGTTATGGTATTGGCTTTGCGATTGCGACAGCTTACGCAAAAGCAGGAGCTACAATTGTATTTAATGATATTAAACAAGAATTAGTAGATAAAGGTTTAGCTGCTTATCAAGAAGCAGGCATCGAAGCTCATGGATACGTTTGTGATGTTACAGATGAAGATGCAGTCAATGCGTTTGTGGCAAAAGTAGAAGAAGAAGTAGGAACAATTGATATTTTGGTTAACAACGCAGGAATTATTAAACGTATTCCTATGTTGGAAATGAGCGCAAAAGATTTCCGCCAAGTCATTGACATTGATTTAAATGGACCATTTATCGTAAGTAAGGCTGTTATTCCTGGAATGATCAAAAAAGGTCACGGAAAGATCATCAACATTTGTTCAATGATGTCTGAACTTGGTCGTGAAACAGTTAGTGCTTATGCAGCAGCTAAAGGCGGATTAAAGATGTTAACTCGTAACATTTGTAGTGAATATGGAGAATACAATATCCAATGTAATGGTATTGGTCCAGGATATATCGCAACACCTCAAACAGCTCCATTACGTGAAAAACAACCAGATGGTTCAAGACATCCATTTGATCAATTTATCGTAAGTAAAACTCCGGCTGCTCGTTGGGGAGAACCACAAGATTTAATGGGTCCAGCTGTATTCTTGGCAAGTGATGCAAGTAACTTTGTCAATGGACACGTATTGTATGTAGATGGTGGTATCTTAGCTTATATTGGAAAACAACCAGAATAGAAAAGGAAGGGTCGAATATATGAAAATCGCATTAATTAACGAAAACTCTCAAGCTGCAAAAAATGCACAAATCTATGAAGTATTAAATGAAGAAGCTCAAAAAGCAGGACACACTGTATTCAACTACGGTATGTATTCTGCAGAAGATGATGTTCAATTAACATATGTAAAAAATGGTTTATTAGCATCTATCTTATTAACTACGAAAGCTGTTGACTTTGTTGTAACAGGATGTGGAACAGGACAAGGAGCTATGCTTGCTTGTAACTCATTCCCTAACGTATTGTGTGGACACATCACAGATGCTGTTGATGCTTACTTATTTGGACAAGTAAATGATGGAAATTGTATCGCTATGCCTTTTGCACAAGGATTTGGATGGGGTGCAGAAATTAATCTTCACTATACTTTTGAAAAATTGTTCTCAGAAACATTTGGTGGTGGATACCCTAAAGAACGTCGTGAACCAGAACAACGTAATAAAAAGATCTTAGATCAAGTTAAAACTGTGACTCACCGTCCATTAATTGAAATCTTAAAAGAAATTGATCAAGACTTCTTGAAAGAAACGATTGCAGGTGATCACTTCGCAGAATATTTCTATCCAAACTGCCAAGATGATGAAATCGCAAACTATTTAAAATCACTATAATAATTAAAAGTAAATTCTCTCCTTTAAGCAAATGAGTTTGACGGGAACTCATTCGTGTCATTGATTCATAATATAGGCCTCCTAAATAAAATGGAGGTCTTTTTTGTATAAGAAAAGCTGTGGACTAAGCGATGTTAAAATCACTTTCTGTCTCACAGCTTTTTCTTTCTTTTACTATGAATGGTAAATGGAATAGGCTAAGTCCAATCACTCCAAGCATGATGACTCTAAATAAATAGATATAGTATCCATGATTTAGGTTAAGGAATGGAAGTCCTTCTAATGGTGGTCTTACAATAAACATAAAGTTTGTATCATAGACTGCCAAAATAGAATTCATATATAAATTGAAAACTAATAACGCAAATAATACGACTAGATTGTCTTTAAATGCCTGCATACCTAGGTTTGCATGTTTGAAACGAATCAAATATAGAGAAAACCATGTTAATGTTGCATGATACATGAAACATTGATATACATTGGCTACATTAAATTCAACGCCATACGTTGGAATCAAGATAGCCGCGATTCCTCCGCACGTACCGACAACCGCAAAGAAGTTGATCATTTTTTGTTTTAGTGGACCATCCTTTCCAAAAGTAATGTAGGCCGCAATAAACAATAAGATACTGCAGATATGGAATGGAAGGGATTGCAGATTTAAGTGCATTCCTCCATGTGTACTTGGAATCATATCTGACATCATTTTTGTGGTTTCGCTCAATAAACATATAAACATAAAGAAGTAACAAGCGTTTTGTAGCGTGAAATCTTCTTTTTTCGCATAGTGATTCATAATTAGGATAAATAGAATACAAATTCCTATCCATATAAAGTGTTTTGTAGTAAACATATGCCCTCTCCCTGTAGTCAACAGATTATATCATTCAAAACACAAGTAAACAATGACAAAATCCTTAAACTTATCTAAAATATTCTTAAATTACATGATATACTTTTTTTCTAGATGATAAAAAGGATGTCGAATCCTTGTAATCGTATAAATCCATATTTAAAAGGGGGTATAAAAAATGGTACAAGATATTTATCCACATAAATTACACAATGAATTTGATCCTAATGTACAGGCAACTCAAGAGGATGTATTGCTGTGTATTGTGAATGGAAAGATTTTAATTCATTTAAATTGTTTTGAAAATAAGGAAGTTGTTTTTCCTAAAGTAAAAGAAATACAAATACATTCAGAATATCGTTATTTATTTTCAATTGATAATATGAAATATTTCTTATGTGATATGCAATTAGAAGAGAATCAGATTCCATCTGGATATGGTTATGTTGAAGAGAGAAGTTTGCGTATTGAAGGGATTGGCCCAAAAGACAATTTATTTGCGGCAATCACTGGAAAACATTTGGCGGATTGGTATCGAGATACTAAATTCTGCGGAAGATGTGGACATAAGATGGTACATTCAACAAAGGAAAGAGCTATGGTTTGTCCAGAATGTCATAACACAGTGTATCCAAGAATTATGCCAGCTGTCATTGTGGGTGTAATCAATGGGGATAAGTTATTGTTGACAAAATATCGTACAGGATTTAAGTATAATGCGTTGATTGCTGGGTTTACTGAAATTGGAGAAACGGTTGAAGAAACGGTAAAACGTGAAGTTATGGAAGAGGCCGGAATCAAAGTCAACAATATTCGTTACTATAAATCTCAGCCTTGGGGAAGTGCCAATGATATTTTGTTGGGGTTCTTTTGCGATGTAAAGGGCAATGATGAAATATCTATGGATACCAATGAATTGAAATATGCAGATTGGGTTCAAAGAGATGAAATCATTCTTCAACCAGGTGAATTTAGTTTAACGAATGAAATGATGAAATTATTTAAGGAAAATAAAGTAGAGTGAAAGTATCATACTCATTCTTCTAAAAATGATGAGGATATGGTACAATAAAGCGTGTAAAAAATATTTATAGAAAATAGGAGTGAAAAATTATGGCAATTTCTGCAGGTGATTTTAAAACAGGATTAACTTTAATCGTTGATGGTGATCCTTGGGTAGTATTAGATTTCCAACATGTTAAACCTGGTAAAGGTGCAGCTATCTTAAAAACTAAGATGAAAAACTTAAAAACAGGGAATACACAAGAAAGAAACTTCAATGCTTCAACTAAATTTGAACAAGCTAATATTTCTAAAAAAGCGGCTCAATTCTCATATGAAGCAGATTCTACATATTACTTCATGGATTTAGAAACATACGATACTTATGAATTAACAGCTGACCAAGTTGATTTCAACAAATACTTTATTGTTGAAGGTGCTGAAGTATCTTTGATGTTCTTCGAAGGAGAATTATTATCTGTTTCTGTTCCAGAAAAAGTTGAATTGACAGTAGCTGAAACAGATCCAGCTATCAAAGGTGCACCATCTAACCAAACTAAAGATGCAACTACAGATACTGGATTAACATTAAGAGTTCCACAGTTCATCGAACCAGGTGAAAAAATCGTTGTATTCTCAACAGATGGAAAATATGCAGGAAGAGCTTAATCGCTCTTCTTTTTTTAACTATGAATAAAGTCGTCTTAATTACAGGTGGTGCTCGTGGTATTGGAAGTGCAATCGCATTGGAACTCGCAAAGCATGGTTATGATATTGTCATTAACTATTTAACTTCTAAACAGCCTGCCAAAGAATTAAAAGAAAAAATTGAATCTCAATATCATGTTCGTTGTCTTACCATTTGTGCTGATGTATCCGATGTAGATCAAGTAAATATAATGGTTAGTGAAATTGAAGAGAAGATGGGTGGCGTAGATATATTAATTAATAATGCGGCTGTAGATCTTTCCAATCTATTTCACTTAAAAAATGCCGAAGAATTTAAAAGAACATTCGATGTCAATGTAGTAGGTGCTTTTAATTGTAGTAAAAGAGTGTATAAACACATGTTGGATCAAGAATATGGAAGAATTATCAATATATCAAGTACCAACGGAATTAATACATATTATCCAATGTGTATCGATTATGATGCTTCAAAAGCAGCCTTGATTTCAATGACACACAATCTTGCGGCTGAATTTGGACCATATATCAATGTGAATTGTGTTGCGCCCGGATTTATTGGAACCGATAATGAACTAGATGGCTATGACGAAGAGTTCTTAAAGGAAGAAACAGAAAAAATCATGGTGAAACGTTATGGAAAGCCAGAAGAAGTGGCCTATCTTGTTCGTTTCTTAATTAGTGATGAAGCTAACTTTATCAACAATTCCATCATTCGTATTGATGGTGGACAGATGGGTAGCTGTTAAAAAAGTGGTTAAATCCCTATATTTAAAGGGGTTGACCACTTTTATTCTTTATTGATTGAAGTATCGTTTGAATCGATTTGCAACGAAAAAAGATGCACTGGGCATCTTAGTTGTTTTTCATATTTGTTAGGGCAAGAAGAATAGAAAGTTTTCCATATTCTAATGTTAATCCACCCTGCATATATAAAGTATAGGGTTCAACGACTGGAGCATCTGCACTTAATTCGATTGTACTTCCTTGTGTAAAGCTTCCAGCAGCCATAACTTCATCAAATGGATAGCCAGGCATTGGAGCAGCTATAACACGAACAAATGAATCAATAGGACTTGTGGATTGAATACCTTGTGTAAAACTAACAAGATTTTCTTTTGATCCAAGCTCTAAAGTTTGAATGATATCCGTTCTTTCATCATTATAAGCAGGAGATACATTCTTGTATCCTAATTTTTCTAACATATAAGCTGTGAAAACGGCTGTCTTTAAAGCACTCTTTACAGCATTTGGCGCCATGAAGATACCTTTAAAGAAAGAGTTATTTAAGTTAAAGTTTGCACCCAAATCCTTACCGATTCCAGGAGCTGTTAAGCGTTCAGCTACCATGTTGATCAATTCTTTATTACCAGCTACATATCCTCCAGTAGAGGCAATTCCTCCACCTAAGTTTTTCATTAAAGATCCGACCACAACATCGGCACCAATGTGTCCTGGCTCTAATTTTTCAACAAGTTCACCATAACAGTTATCTACCATGATAATAACGTCTTTGTTTACTTCACGAATCTTTTTGATGATACGCTCAAGCTTTGAAATGGTTAATGATAAACGGTGAGCATATCCTCTAGATCTTTGGATTTCCACTAATTTCACATTGTTTTCTTTTAAACGAGCAACAATCTTATCATCATCAAAATCATCATTCACTAAATCAATCTGTTCATACTTTACACCATTGGCTTTTAAGGATTGTGTAGAATCCCCACATAAACCAATCATTTCCTGCAAAGAATCATATGGAGCACCAGAAATGGAAATCATTGTATCTCCATGTTTTAATAGAGCAGATAAAGTTAAATATAAAGCGTTTGTACCACTCATAATCTGAGGACGTACTAGAGCATCTTCACATCCGAGTACTGTCGCAAAAATACGTTCGATTTTATCACGACCTTCATCATAGTTACCGTATCCGTTGATATCCGCAAAGTCAGAATAAGAAACGTGGTTCTCAATAAATGCAGCTAAGATACGATCTGAATTGTATAAACATACATCATCAATTTTTTTATAAATATCTTTTAAAATGACATCCGATTCTTCTGCCATTTTCAATAAGTCTTTATCAATTTGTTCTAAAATCATAAATAACCTCCAAAAGTCCACTTATTCTATTATACACGATTTAAATATTTGTGGTATGCTCAAGTCAAGATATGAAGGGAAGTAAAAAATGGAAAAAGTATTATTTTTAGATTCGCCCATGAAAGAAAAGCTGTATGGTTCAAGGCGCATCCAAGAAAAGTTTGGCTTCGGTCCTATGGACAAAAAGATTGGAGAATACTGGGCTATTAGTGCACATGATAATGGCTTAAGTAAGATCAAAAATGGAAAATATAAAGGGGAAACATTAAAAGATGTATATTTAAATCACAGAGAATTATTTGCGAATGATCCTCATGATAAGTTTCCACTATTAGTTAAAATTAATGAGATTCAAGAACCATGTTCCGTGCAGGTACATCCAGATGATGCATATGCTAGAAAACACGAAAATGATTATGGTAAGGCTGAATTTTGTCTGTGGCTAGATGTGGAAGAAGGAACAAAAATCATTCGTGGACATAGTGCCAAGACAAAGGAAGAATTTCGAAAGGCAATAGAAGAAAAAGCTTGGGATACTTTATTCGTTCGAAAGCCAGTGCACGCAAATGAATTTGTTTATACACCTGCAGGAACGATTCATGGTATTGAAGGAAAGTTAATGATGGCTGAAGTGCAACAATCCAGCGATGTTACATATCGTATATATGATTATGATCGAAAAGATGCCGATGGGAATATGCGAAAACTACATATTGATCAGACTATTGAAGTCACAAATATACCGTATATTGAACCAGATGTGCATCCAACAGTTACGATGTTAGAAGGAAATGAAGTCATTGAATATGTGAATGAAAAGTATTTTAGTGTGACTCGATACAAAATTCAAAATGAAATTCAGATCAACAATCCTTCATATTCCTTATGCTTACCATTAAGTGGAAATGGAATCTTACATATTGATGGAAAAGACTATGATATTCAATTAGGCATTGGCTTTATCATCACAAGTCATGCAAAAAGATACTCCATCCAAGGTAATATCGATTTACTGGTAAGTGTGCCAAAATAAAAGATCCGATTGGATCTTATTATTTGATGAAATTCAATAAAAATTCACTGGCACCAATAGTTATAAAACCTTCTTCATCCATCATGGCTTTATAAGGTCGATTTACTACCAATATTTTTTGAATTTGATCATTTAATTTAATGAAAGGACGAATTTCTCGGTTTCGAGTTTCAGAATTTGAGATATCTGTTGAAATTTGAATGTAATATTTACGTTCATTTTTTTGTGCAAAAAAATCAATTTCATTTGTTTTTCGAACGGATTTACCTTCTTTATTTTTTTCAACTGTATCGAAAGTTCCAACATTAATGGTATATCCATTATATATGAGTTCATTGTACACAATATTTTCTAACAATTGTCCCTCATCGGGATACGCAAAATTTAATCGTGCATTTCTTAAACCTGTATCCACAAAATAGTATTTTCTTAAAGCACCAATTTCTTTCTTTCCACGAATGTCATAGCGATTCGCTTCTTGGAGAATGAAGGCATCCTTAAAATATTGAATATATTTTTCAATTGTTTGTGCATCAATGTTTTCATGTTTAACACTTTTAAATGTATTTGATAATTTTTTAGAATTCAATAATTCACCAGTCAAGTCACTTAGAATGGTACAGAGTTCATCTAAGGTTTCTGTCTTTTTTAAGTTATGATGTTCAATAATATCTTTGAAATAGGTTGTTTCAAATAATCCTTTTAAATATTGTTTCTTTGAATTTTCATCTGATAATACTGCAAGTGGCATGCCACCATACTGCATATATTCATATAAGGCATCTGTTTTAGAACCTTGTCTATAACTGTAAAACTCTTCAAAAGATAATGGATGCATATGGATTTGGCTAGCCTTGTCTCTAAATTCTGTCACAATGTCGGTTGACAACATTTTTGAATTGGATCCAGTAATGTAAAGGTCTATGTTTTTTTCATGAGAAAGTCCTAATATAACATCAACAAAAGAGATGGTTTCTGTATCTTTCGCTTTGGCTAATTTGATTTTTCCACCTGTTAATGCAGGATTAACAATTGTAAAAACACGTTGAATCTCATCTAAAATGACGTAACAGTCACTCTTATCTTTAGTGATAGAACGTACATACTTTCCTAGCTCAATGGGATTTCTTAAATGGGCATTCTTATCATCATCAAGTTCAATAAGAATTATATTTTCTTCAGGAACATTATTTTCTATAAGATAATCGGTGAATATTTCATGCAACAAATAAGATTTACCAGTTCTTCTTGGTCCAGTTATGACTTTTGGAAACCCGTTGTTCTTTAATGCGATAAGTTGATTTAAGTATTTAGTTCTTTTTATCATTTTGATCACCTTTTTTGTAGAATTCTACACTTTTTCTGATTACATTTTAAAATGATTTAAAGAATAATTCAATTTATAATCATTTTTTTTGTAGAATTCTACATTTTTTCTGACTATAAATTAATGATACACAGATAAAAAAGTGGCCTGTATCCTTTACTTTAGGATTTTGACCACTTTATTTTATCTACAATCATTTTTTCTGTAGAATTCTACATATTTTAGGATTTATGAAAACTTAGAATGGATTTGAAGAGATCCCCATCTGCTTCAATCATAAATGTACCATTCTGTACTTCTGTAAAACTCTTTACGATGGCTAGTCCTAAACCACTTCCAGATTCATGTCTTGATTTATCGCCACGCACAAAACGTTCGGTAATATCACTATCAAAATCAAGCGGTTCTTTCGAAGTGTTTTTCATTATGATCACAACTGAATTACCAGTGTCTTTCACATCCAAGAATACACGTGTGTTTTCAAGTGCATACTTAGAAATATTGGTAAATAAGTTTTCAAAAATACGATACGTCTTGTTTCCATCCAAACATACATGAATTTCTTTTTCTGGAAGATTTGTCACAAGCTGAAGATTTTTAGCTTGTAGAAGCTCTTCATTTTCTGCACATACCTGCTCCATGAATTCAATGATGTTAATATCAGAATATTCTAAATCAATATTACCACTATTGGCTTTGGATACTTCAAACAAATCTGTGATTAGAATGCTTAAACGATCGGTGTATTGATTCAATCGTTCTAAATAACTCTTTTTATCTTCCTCGCTAATACTAGGATCATTTAATAACTCTACATAATTTTTAATACCCGTTAATGGCGTTTTTAAATCATGTGATACATTTGAAATCAATTCTGTCTTGAGATTCTGTGATTGTACTTGTTCTTTTACAGCTTGTTCAAAACCATCCTTAATTTGATAGATATTATTGTTTAAAGATTGGAATAAACCAGAATCTGCAGGCTTAATATTCTCAAAATTACCACTCGATAGATCTTCAGTCATATGTAATATGTCTTGGTATTGACTTTGCACATTTTTGATTTTCTTATAGCCCACAATGATGATGCCAATTAATGATATAACGACGATAAAGAAAGAGAAGAATGGAATGTTAAGCAATGATATAAACGCAAGAATCAAAATCAGACATATTGAGAAAATAATATACTTTTTAAGGATTTCATCCGATAAATCGGTTGAAATGATTTGTTCCACTTTATTTGAGAAATAAAGAATGAATTTTCCAATCCATGTTTTATGAAAGAACCAGTCTTTAACCGATGCTGTAAATTGACATTTTAACCAATATACGGATAAACCAATAAAGAATAAGGTGATAGACCACGCAAGAATATTCACTCCATATACGATAGGCTGACTCAATTCAATGTGATAACGATTTAGAATGTGTAAGAATGTACCTTCAATCGAATAGGTAGTTAATATGCATGTACCACTAGCTAGTAGGGCATCAATTGTTAGAAACAAGATAAATGCAGGTTCAAATAACCAGTTATTCACATGTCTAAAGATATAGGCTTCCTTTTCATACGCATATTTATTAAGGAAGACATATAGAGCGATAATGGCACTACAAATCAAGAAGGCTGTCATAAAGAAATAGGCGTATTGATCGGCATCTAAATCTAAGAAGTCAATTAGACTTGTATTATCATAATTTAAAACAGCTGGAATATAGAATGTTAATACGACATCACTTGGCATATGAAGTGTATAGCCTGGAAATGGCTTTCCATCACAATAATATGTGCCACCATAGTATTCATAATACTTTTCACTGTTATAGTTAATAAGATTCACAATATTATCCGTTACATTTAAAGTATTCGAATCCAAAGTGTCATAATATCTTGTATCTTTTTTCTTTACATTCACATTAAATTGTTTTGAAGTGATTTTATTGTTTACATCACACGTATAAAAGAAGTTTGGATCATTCTCAAAAATGTTTTTTGCGCTAGATAAAGATGAGTCTAACCCTTTTTTTATATCCTTTTGAATATCTTCCGGTGTATCTTTCTCAAAAGTAATATATTCATACTTTGGATCTTGTTCCAATTTTTTAGCAAGAATAAAAGCTGTAAGATTCTGCTCTAAAGTTTCAGGAAGCTTCGTTGGAGTAGCGGTAGAAACATTTGGATAAAAACTTGTCACTATACAAGAACTAATGATGCATAAAGCACATAGTATTGTTAAAAAAATATTTTTCTTTTTCATTGTATATTCTCCATTTTATAGCCCTGCCCCCATACAACCTTAATATAAATAGGCTTTTTAGGGTTGGCCTCGATTTTTTCACGTAATTTACGAATATGAACCATAATCGTTTCCGTGTTGATAGCTTCTTCTTTCCATACCAATTCATAGATTTGTTGGCTAGAAAAGACTTGTCCAGGGTGTGAAATCAATAGTTTTAAAATATCAAACTCTTTTGGCGTTAATTTAATATCCCTTGAATTTAACGTCACTCTTTTTGTCGTATTATTTAACACAAGATCACCAATCATATACTCATCTTCGTTCTTTGTCTCATTTTTTAGATTTAAGATTTGTTCATATCTTCTTAAATGCGAACGCACTCTTGCGACTAGCTCCATACTTTGAAATGGCTTGGTGATATAGTCATCGGCACCAATATTTAAACCTGTGATTTTATCGATATCTTCACTTTTTGCACTTAAAAATAGAATCGGAAAGTCATGATGTTTTCTTGCTTCCATGACCATAGAAATGCCATCCATAACAGGCATCATAATATCTACGATGGCTAAATGAATATCGTTTGTTTCAATCTTTTCTAAGCCTTCTTTTCCATTTGCGGCAAGAATCACATTGTAGCCTTGATTCTTCATATAAATTCCGATGGCTTCACGAATCCCTTGTTCGTCTTCTACCACTAATATTGTATGTTCCATAAAGTTCTCCTTTTAATTTAATAATGTAAATAAAATCCAATGCATGCACATAATATTCCAATGTATAACATAATTATAACCACCTTTCGATAATTTGAAACAATTGCGTAAGACCATAAGAATAGGCAATCAAAGATAATGGTTTACCCAAAAGAATGATCCAGACAAATTTTTTGAGTGACATATGTGTCAGTCCTGCAAGCATACACAAGAGATCATCAGGTGCACAAGGTAAGAAAATAGCTAACATAAAGAAGGTATCAAATTTTTTTTGATCATATGTATACTTCATATATTTGTCGTAATCTTTCTTTTTACATAATTTTAGAATGATTCCTTGACCATATTTACGAACAAGTAAAAAGATACATATGGATCCGATACAAATACCTATATAGTTATATATAAATCCATTGACTGCTCCAAAAGCTGTAATACCCAAGGCACTTGATGCACCGCCTGGAATAATAGGAATGATCACTTGAATGATTTGTAGAAGAATAAAAAGTAGGGGTGCTAAAATTCCTGCCTTAGATAGTGTAGCTTGTAGAAGCTGTGGATTTGTGAAGTATCCTTGTGAAAAGAAATAAACGCAAATCAGAATCATAAGGATCAGTCCAAAGTGTGTTATGTTTTGTATGTTTTTATTTGTCATAAAGTATCACCATGATTAATATAACGAATAAATATTAATTAACTTTGGTGATAAATCTTAAAGTTTTCTAAATAATTGAATCAAAAAGTTGGAAAAGTTGTTAAAAATGGCATAAAAAAGGTATGAAAAGTGGATAAAATACAAAAATATGGGTTGGAAAAATAGTGTAAATTGTAATAAATGCTTTATATAAAATGAAAACAAAAAACTTGTGTCAATTATACACAAGTCTTATTCATAAGCTTTGTATGTACGAATAAGCAATGGAAGTTCAGCCATCAACATACCAATCCATCCAGCTAGATATGAGTATGGTAAAGCCTCGATGCCTAGATGTAAGCTAAATACAAGTGGGGCAGCTACAATAACTCGAACTGTCATATTCACTAGACTTGAAATGAGCGTAATTTTTAAATCGCCAATTCCTCTAAAAAAGCCTTGGATTCCATTGGTGAAGGCAGGAAGAATATACATGATGGAAATTAAATGTAGATAAGTCACTCCATGCATAATAACTTCTTCATCTTGTACAAATAGACACATCAATGGTTTTGCGAAGATAAAACATACTAGAAAGATAAATATACCGTAGATGGATTCTAAAACCATTCCGCAACGAAATCCTTCCTGCATACGATTTTTCTTTCTGGCACCCTTATTTTGTGCCAGTAAAGCTGTCATAGAGTGAGCAATGTTTTGTTCCGGGGTATACGCAAAGTCATCAATTCGATTGACGGCCGTAAAGGCAGCTACAACCGATACACCCATCGTGTTGACAATCATTTGAATACCAAGCTTTCCAAGTTGTACAGTAGCTTGCTGCATTGCGCTGGCCCAGCCATACGCAATGGTTCTTTTTAATAATGAAATATCAAAGATAAGCCACTTTTTACCCAGTTGTAGAAGTGGCACTTTTTTTTGTATATATAGAATACAGAATAGGTAACATAAAGCTTCGCTAATCACAGTAGAAATGGCACATCCTTTACTTCCTGCATGTAAAACGACCACAAAGAATAAGTCTCCAAAGATATTTAGAATGGAACTGATAATTAAGAAATATAGGGGTGATTTACTGTCGCCTAAAGCGCGTAGTGTACTCGCAAAAAAGTTGTATAAAAAGGTAAAGACTAAACCGGCAAAGATGATTTGGAGATAGGTAGTAGTCATATTGAAAATGGATGAATCTACCTGCATAAATTTAAGAATTTGTGGTGAAAAAAATATGCAGATCAGTGTTAATACAAGTGAAAATACAAGTCCTGCAAGCATGGTTGTGCTCATTTGACGAGCGAGTTTTTCTTCATCTTTAGCCCCATAATACATGCCAATCAATATGCTTGCGCCCATACAAAGTCCATTTAGAAATAGGATGAATAATGTCGTAATCGGATTACAAATTCCGACTGCGGCCAAAGCTTCTTTTCCAACAAAGTGCCCTACAATAATACTATCGACGGCATTATATGTTAATTGGAATAGATTGCCCAACACTAAGGGAATGGTAAAGTGAACTAACATAGGCATGATTTTACCTTGTGTCATATCTTGTGTCATAATCAAACTTCCTTTTTTTATCCATATTTTGCGCTTTTTCATCCAAAAATTCAATATTATGTTAGAATAGTCTCATGAAAATTTCAGTAGAACAATTAAAACAATTAAATAAAGAAGAATATATCTTAATTGATATTCGTGATGCCGAAGAAGCCTTTAAAAATCCAATCGAGAACAGTATTGTATTAAGTGGAGAAAGTGCTTTGGAAACAGAATTTGATTCAACTAAGAAGATTATTGTCGTTTGCGCTCAAGGCTATGTCAGTGATATTGTTGCACAAAAATTGCAGGAAAAATATGAAGCGTATAGTGTAGATGGCGGGTATGTTTCGATCGTAATGGATAAGATGAACACAAATGTGTCGGATGATTTTTGTGCACAAGTCGAAAGAAGTATTATTAAAACGTATCGAAGAAAGATTTGGTCAAAATTTACCAAAGCCATCCGTGATTATGAGCTTGTCAAAGAAGGCGATTGCATTGCGGTATGTATTTCGGGTGGAAAAGATTCGATGTTGATGGCAAAATGTTTTCAAGAACTGCATAAACATTCACCGGTTCATTTTGATGTGAAATATATCGTGATGGATCCAGGCTATTCAAAAGAGAATCGTGAGGTTATTGAAAAGAATGCCAAAAAACTAAATATTCCAGTTGAAATCTTTGAGAGTGATATTTTTGACAATGTTTTTAATATTGAAAAGAATCCATGTTATATATGTGCAAGAATGCGAAGAGGTCATTTATATAACTATGCCAAGAATTTAGGGTGTAACAAAATAGCTTTGGGACACCACTATGATGATGTGATTGAAACCATTTTAATGTCGATGCTTTATGGGGGACAAATTCAAACGATGATGCCAAAGTTACATTCAAATAACTTTAAGGGTATGGAAGTCATTCGACCACTATACTTGATTCATGAAGATGATATTAAGGCTTGGGCAAAACACAACAATCTGTATTTCATTCAGTGTGCATGCAAATTCACTCAGGCTTGTGCCAATGAAACATGTTTAACACAATCCAAGTCAAAGCGTTTAGAAATGAAAAACTTAATCAAGGAATTGAAGAAAGTCAATCCGTTTGTAGAACAAAATATTTTTAAGAGTGTAGAAAATGTAAGTCTTAAAACCGTGATTGCCTATAAGGATGATCATGCAAGACATCACTTTTTAGATACATATGATGAAGAGGGAAATGAATAGTTTCTCTCTTTTCATTTTTATTTACAAAAATGTAATAATTTACATTGACTATTTTTCACTACGTTCTATAATGGAATTGTTGTGGAGGAAACGAATTATGTATAAAACTGAAAGCTTTAAACCAGATACTTTTAAACCCGCTCGTTTTGAGTCGGATGGAAAAATCACATTGTCAGGAAAAGAAATTCCATATCATACAATTTGCGAAGACAATGTCATCTATGGACCAGATGGAAATCCAGTCGCATCAATTTTCACGTATGCCTATTTTAGAAGCGATGTAGAAGATACAGCTAATCGTCCTGTTGTCTTTGCGTATAATGGAGGTCCTGGATCAAGTTGTATGTATGTTCATGCAGGTTTTCTAGGAACGCGTCGTATGCAGTATGATGAGGTGGATCGTGAAAGTGCTTTTGGACCTTATAAAGTCATTGATAATCCAGATTGTTTGATTGATATTGCGGATATCGTATTGATTGATCCTGTTGGAACCGGATATGGTGTATTGATTGATGAAAGTAAGAAGAAAGATTTCTTTGGCATTGAACAAGATGCAGAAGCCCTATTGACAGTTCTTGAAGCTTGGGTTCGTCGTTATAATCGTGGTTTGTCACCAAAATATTTATGTGGTGAAAGTTATGGATGTACTCGTAGTGCAGTCGCTGCAGGAATTGCTGCCACAATGGGAAGAGAAAGAGGCTATGGTATTGCCTTTGATGGTATTGTGTTCATTGGAAATACGGTTACTGTAGGTAAATACTTTGGTGAAGGCTTACCTGTTGAAACAAGTGTATTGGGTTTCCCAACATATGCAGGGGTAAATTGGTATCACAATCATCCAACCAATCAAAGTGTAGAAGACTTTGTGAAAGAAGCCAAAGCTTTCGCAGATCATGATTATGTACTTGCACTTTATAAAGGAGAAGCCATTTCGGAAGAAGAAAAAGAACATATCTTAGAAAAAGTAAGTTATTATACAGGTGTTTCTAGAGAATACTTGATTCGTCATGGCTTAAAAATTGATGATGATGACTATCGTCAAGAAGTATTAAAGACAAAAGGAAAAGCTGTATCTCGTTATGATGGTCGTGTGACTCGTCCATTATTAGAGCCTGAACAAGATGAAATCAAAAAGGCATTGTGGGATGATGCGACAGCCGATCGTTATGATACATTCTTCTATGCTGCATTTACAGGAGATCTACTTCCAAAATTAAATGTAAAATTAGACCGTAACTTTATTCCAGGAACTGATTATTATATGCATTGGGATAAAGAAGAAAAGAAAGGTACAACCGCAGAAGAATTGCGTTATGCAATGACACGTCGACCAGGAATGCGAGCATTCTTTGCGAATGGATGGTTTGATCTATGTACTGAATTTGGGTATGCATGGCACACAATGGATCATGCAGGACTACCAAAAGATCGTGTATTCTGGAAAGGATACCAAAGTGGACATATGATTTATCTTGGTGAAGATAATGTTCATGAATTATGTTCAGATATTCGTGATTTTATTCTTGGTAAGAATCCTAAATCTCAATTTTAATAATGGCTCACTTCGGTGAGTCTTTTTTTCTTGTGATGATAAATAAAGGAAAAATAGTGAACTTTTAATGGAAGAAATTGGCTTTTTGAAAGTCACAACGGAATCACCGAAATGTTTTAATGAAACATTTCTCATTTTCGTTAAATATGTGTGTTGAACATTTTTAAAATTCGTGAGTAATTGTGATAAAAGACAAAACCGTTGGATTACTACCCAACGGTTTTCTTATAAGGCATTTTTGTATGCATATCTTTTAATCGATTTAATGCGGCAAATAAGGTTTCATCTTTTTTCGCAAAGTGGAAACGAATATAGCGATTTTCCTTCTCTTTAAAGAAACTAGATCCAGGAACGGCCGCCACACCTACGTTTTTAATCAGGTCTACACAGAAATCTAAATCTGAATCATAGCCAAACTCACTGATATCCACCATGACATAGTAAGCTCCTTGAGGTTCTGTATGCGGAATGTTCAATTCTTTTAAGCCATTGAGGAATAGATCTTTCTTATGTGTATATAGCTTTTGTAGTTCATCATAATAAGCATCACTAAATTCAAGCCCTACTACAGCTGCTTCTTGAAGTGGAGCTGCCGCACCAACGGTTAAAAAGTCATGTACTTTCTTGATTTGTTCGATGATATTTTCTGGGGCAATACAATAGCCTAAACGCCATCCTGTAATAGAATACGTTTTAGATAGGGAGCTACAAGAAATGGTTCTTTCAAACATACCAGGTAAAGAGGCAAAATATGTGTGTTTGTATGGTGCATATACAATGTGTTCATAAACTTCATCCGTAATCACATACGTATCATATTTTACGGCAAGACTAGCGATATATTCCAATTCTTCTTTTGAGAAGACTTTTCCACAAGGATTGCTTGGATTGCACAAAATCAAAGCTTTCGGATTTTGTTTAAACGCATTTTCTAATTCTTCTTTATCAAAGTTGAATACAGGTGGATGTAAAGGAACATAAATTGGATCAGCACCACAAAGGATGGTATCTGCTCCATAGTTTTCATAGAATGGAGAGAAGACAATCACTTTATCGTTTGGATCACAAACACTCATCATGGCTGCCATCATAGCTTCGGTACTTCCACAAGTGACAACGATGTTCTTGTTGGAATCTAAATCTAGATTCATGTATTTCGATTGTTTCTTGGCCAAGGCATCTCTAAAGTTTTGAGCACCCCAAGTAATCGCATATTGGTTATAATCTTCATGAGCAACTTCGCTTAAACGATTTAGAATTTCTTGTGGGGGATCAAAATCAGGAAATCCCTGCGATAGATTGATCGCACCATATTCATTTGCGATTCTTGTCATTCTTCGAATTACAGAATCCGTAAATGTCTTGGTTTTTTTGATAATTCTTTCATAATCACACTTCCTTTTTTCATTTTTTGCATTGTATCATTTTTTGTGGAAATGTAAAATAAAATTGAGGTGATATTCGATGGAAAAATCTAAAGTATACTATACGGATTTTCATGCCCGTAAATTAGGTGAGGGTCTACCTACAAAACTGCAATTGTTGGCTAAGAAAGCAGGAATTGCCAATTTGGATCTAGATGGAAAGTTTGTCGCAATCAAAATGCATTTTGGAGAATTAGGAAACATTGCATATTTACGCCCAAATTATGCACGTGCCATTGTGGATGTGGTAAAAGAATTAGGGGGAAAACCATTCTTGACCGATTGTAATACAATGTATCCAGGATCAAGAAAAAATGCTTTGGAACATTTGGAGTGTGCCTGGCAAAATGGATTTACTCCACTTACTGTAGGATGTCCAATTTTGATAGGAGATGGACTAAAAGGAACAGACGATGTTGAAGTGCCAGTCGCTGGTGGAGAATATTGTCAAACAGCTAAAATAGGTCGTGCAATTATGGATGCCGATGTCTTTATTTCTTTGACACACTTTAAAGGACATGAATCAACAGGCTTTGGTGGAACCATTAAAAATATAGGTATGGGATGTGGTTCGCGTGCAGGTAAAAAAGAACAGCATTGTTCAGGTACTCCACATGTTGATGAAAAGCTATGTCGTGGTTGTAAACAATGCTTTAAAGAATGTGCGAATAATGGATTGGAATATGATGAAACAACACATAAGATGCATATCAATGAAACGAATTGTGTTGGATGTGGACGTTGTTTAGGGGCATGTAATTTTGATGCGATCTCCTTCAATAACTATAATGCGAATGAATTGTTGAATAAGCGTATGGCTGAATACACAAAAGCCGTTGTGGATGGACGTCCTAACTTCCATATTTCTTTGATTGTGGATGTTTCACCAAACTGTGATTGTCATGCCGAAAATGATTTACCAATTTTACCAAATATTGGAATGTTGGCATCTTTTGATCCACTTGCCCTAGATCAAGCCTGTGTAGATTTATGTATGAAGGCAAAACCAATGCCAGGATCACAATTAGATAAACATTTACATGATCCAAACTTCTGTGATCATCATGACCACTTCACAAATTCTACGCCTGAATCAGAATGGAAATCTTGTTTAGAACATGCTCAAAAGATTGGTTTGGGAAATCGAGAATACGAGTTGATTGAAATGAAATAAACAGTAGCCTAGGCTACTGTTTTATTTAGTATACGAACTAAAATTGGAACAATGATCAATTGAATGATGATTCCAGGAAGGCAAGTGATAAAGCTTGCCGTCATAAATACAGATAGTGTATAGCCTTGTGTACTTAGTACAAACGTGTTGATTAAGCCATTCACAATTCTTCCTGCAAGCATCGCAATAATTAAACTTATGTATAATTTGGGCATTTCGTTTTTGAAATTGATGTGTTTTTCACACAAACCAGTAACTAAACCATATACAGCTAGTTCAATCATCATTTGGGGCAAAATCATAGCTGGAGGCATTCCTGTTGTCATACTTGAAAGAAATGGTGTAATAATTCCGCACGCCAAACCATAGGGAGCTCCACAAAATAATCCACAAATCAATACAGGAATGTGCATTGGTAAAAATACACTACCTCCATTTGGAATCACGTGAAAGGTCATTGGAAGTAATACGCCTATCGCAATGCATAGAGCACCTGATACTAATTTTTTTGTCGTACTTTTCATAATCAGATTCCTCTTTCTTTCATTAAAAAACAAATTTCTTTAAGCGAGAAAATGCTTCTTCTACTAAAATTGTTGGTAAAGCTAAATTCATTCGAATCGTATTTGGATTCATAAATGGACGGCCATCTTGCCAACATACACCATAGTGAACCCCTTTCTTTAAAAGTTCATCCATCGTGATATCATGTGTATCTAAATACTTTGTGCAATCTAGATACAACATATACGTTCCTTCTGGCTTAATGACTTCAATACCTTTGAAATTGTTGTGGATAAAATCAAGTGCATAATCTATATTATTCGAAATGACTTCATTTAATTCATTGACCCAATCCAATCCCTCTTTACAATAAGCGCCCATAAGAGCATGAACACTTAATATGTTGGGTGAATTGTAGTGAGATAAAGAGGCTTGTTTATTTAATCGATCACGAAGATATTTGTCGTAAACAATATGGTATGAACCGACTAAACCTGCAAGATTGAATGTTTTACTAGGGGCATAGCCAGCAATCGTTCTTTTCTTGGCATCTTCACTTATGGATTGCGTAGGAATATGTGTGTTTTCTTTACGTACTAGATCGGACCAGATTTCATCGCTAAAGACTAAAACATCATGTTTTTTACAGATGTCCATAAATTTCTGGATTTCTTCTTTTTTCCATACTCTTCCCGTTGGATTGTGTGGGGAACAGAAAATCGCAAAATGGATATTATGTTTGATAATCTTCTTTTCAATATCTTCATAATCCATAGCCCAGTTATCTGCTTTCTTTAACGGACTATCAATAATTTTTCTTCCCAAATTATTCAATGTGTGAATAAACCCAATATAACATGGTGACTGCACTAAAATGGGTTCGCCACTAGCACTAAAAGCCTCAAGTGCACTGGACAAAATACCAAGAACACCATTTTCATATCCGATAGCCTCTTTTTCCACATCTATGCCATGTGTTTCTTTTTGCCAGAATTGAATGGCTTTATAGTAATCTTCTGGCATTTCAAAATATCCAAAGTGAGGCTCGTTGATTCTTTCAATCATTTGTTTTTGAATATTTTCAAAAACAGGATAGTTCATATCTGCAACCCACATAGGGATTGTAGAAAAGTTTGGGTCTACCTCTACATCTTTAATAGGTAGAACATCAAGGGCAAGGGCATCATGTCCTTTTCGATTTAAAAGAGTTGTAAAATCGTATTTCATAATAAAAAATTCTCCTTAACACAATAATAGTATAATTTTTTGGAATTTGAAATATCGAACGATATCATGTATAATGCTCGCATGACAGATAGTACTTCAACTTTAAAAAAGATTGTCGACTTATTGATTGACATCATCTATAAGACACATACCTATTTCTTGAGTATGAATGACTCATTTGAAGCACAATTATCCGATAAGCAACTTCACTTCTTGATTATTGGCTTGTTGGGTATCGGAATGCTTCTTGTGATTTATCCACTATTTAAGTGGATGGCTAAAAAGAACTTAACTGTTTTAATTAGTTGGTTCTACGTATTTACTGTACTTGTAGTTATTACGTTTGCGATTGAAATAGGCCAATGGTATTCGCATACAGGCGAAATGGACTTCAATGATATTTTGGCAGGTTTGGTCGGCTATTTTGCGATGTCCTTCATATTCCTGCTTGTGGTTGCGATTATCGAATTAATAAAATCGATTTTTAAGAAGAAATAATCAAAAGTTATTTCTTTTTTTTTGATTCCATTTGTGGGATGATTAAATCAGAAAGAAGGAATGCATATGCGCACACGATTTTATAATGCATGTATACTGACAATGAAGGATTTTGATGTTTTTTCAGGGGAAGTCTGGATAGAAGATAATAAGATTATATATGTAGGGAAAGAGAAAGCTTCTACTTTTTGTTTTGACCGAGAAATAGATGTACACCAGAATCTAATTATGCCAGGATTTATTAATGCGCATACTCATTCTGGAATGACTTTTTTAAGATCAATGGCCGATGATATGCCTTTGCAGCAATGGCTAAATGAAAAGGTATTTCCGATTGAGGAAAAACTAACACAAGAAGATATTTATTTCTTTTCAAAACTTGCGATATTAGAATATCTAACGAGTGGAATCACTACAAATTTTGACATGTATTTAAATCCTGAAGCAATTGTACATGCAAGTCTTGATATGAATTATCGAACGGTATTATGTGGTGCAGTTAATGATTTTTGTCTATCTGTAGAAGATGTAGAACGTTGCTTCAATGAATATAATCAAAAAAATAGTTTGATTTCTTATATACTAGGGTTTAGTCATGAATATACCAATTCAAAAGAAAAAATTCAACAAGTTGCAGCATTATCTCATAAATATAAAGCACCAGTTTATACACATTTAAGTGAAACAGAATATGAAGTTAATACATGCAAAGAAAAGACGGGACGCAGTCCTGTTGAATACTTATGTGATCTAGGTGTATATGACTATGGTGGTGGAGCCTTTCATTGCGTACATATGAGCGCGCATGATTTAGATTTATTCGCCAAAAAACATTTGAATGTCATCACAAATCCAGCATCCAATCTAAAACTAGCTAGTGGTATAGCTCCAATCCAATCGATGCTTCAACGAAATATCAATGTATGTTTAGGAACGGATGGTGCGGCAAGTAATAATTGTCTAGATATGTTTAGAGAGATGTTTTTAGTGACAGGACTAGCTAAATATAAAGAGAAGGATGCCTCTGCAGTCGATGCTTATGAAGTGTTGAAAATGGCAACGGTGAATGCGGCGAAAGCTTTACATTTAAATTGTGGTGTCTTAGAAGTTGGAAAGTTGGCAGATTTAATTATTTTAGATCTACATCAACCGAATATGCAGCCAATTAACAATGTCGCAAAAAATATTGTATACAGTGGATCTAAATCCAATGTAAAATGTACTATGGTCAATGGTAAAATTCTATATGAAGATGGACATTTTCATGTGGGATTTGAGATTGAGACACTATATGATGAAGTACAAAAAAGGGTAGAGAGGTTAATGCGATGAATATACAGATTTTTGGGAAAAACAAATGCTTTGATACAAAGAAAGCACAACGCTATTTTAAAGAAAGAAATATTAAGTTTCAGTTTATTAATTTAGACGAAAAAGAAATGAGTAAGAAAGAATTTGAGAGTGTGCTTAGACAAGTTGGCATCGATTCCATGATTGATCCAAAGGCTAAGGATAAAGAATTATTGACAATGTTGAATTACTTGTCGAATAAAGAAGATAAAGTGTATCTCAATCAGCACATATTAAAAACGCCAATCGTGCGTAACGGCAAATTGGCGACAGTAGGCTACGAACCAAATGTTTGGAAAACATGGGATTAGTCTTTGTATAAGAAACAATCTTTTTCGTGAGAATAAATCACACCGATGGCTTGAAGAAAGGAGTATATAATGGTACTTCCTACAAACTTCATGCCTCTTTTTTTTAAATCATTTGATATGGAATCTGAAAGAGTCGATGTAGTTTTTCCTGTTTCATAAATAATCTTTCCATGTGTAAAAGTACATAAATAATTATAAAAAGTTTGATACTCTTCTTGAATGGATTTAAAAATCTTCGCATTTGAAATACTCGCTTTGATCTTTAATTTGTTACGAATGATATTAGGATTGTTTCTTAATTGTTCTATTTTTTCTTCATCAAATTCAATCACTTTATCAATGTCAAAATCTTCATAAGCCTCTTTAAAAGCTTCTCTTTTATTTAGAACACACTGCCAACTAAGACCTGCCTGAAAAGATTCAAGTATCAACATTTCAAATAGATATTCTTCATCTGTATTCAGTTTTCCCCATTCATGATCATGATATTCAATATATTTTGGATTGTTTAGATTACACCACGTACATCGTTTCATAATTTCATTTTAAAGTAGATAAAATGTGAATTCAATGATAAAATTGAATCAGTTGGTTATTCTCACTTGAGAATAACGGAAAGGATTTTATGCAAGATTCATTTGGCCGAAATATAAATTATATGCGAATCTCATTAACTGACAGATGTAACTATGCTTGTTACTACTGCAAGCCAGACATTTCAAAACATCTTTGTCATTCAGATATATTGACGTATGAACAACTTTTAGATATTTGTAGATGTGCCATTACTTTAGGAATCACTCGATTTAAAATCACGGGTGGAGAACCCACACTTCGTAAAGGCTATATTGACTTTATTCGTAGGTTAAAAGAATTGGATGGAGTTGAACAAGTAACTCTCACAACCAATGGAAGTTTATTTTCTTTTACAGATTTAGAGGAACTAAAAAAAATAGGGCTTGATTGTATTAACTTTTCAATTGACACACTCGATGAATCTGAATATTTGAAGATATGTAAAAAGAACAATTTGAAGAAGGTTCTTTCAAATCTAGAATATGCCTATCAGATTGGAATCCCTGTGAAAGTGAATTGTGTTGTGGACAATCTATTTTCGCTTTCTCGATTTGAATCTATGTTAGAACTCATCAAAGATAAAAAGATTGCGTTGCGATACATTGAATTGATGCCACTAAAATATAGTGATCGAAACACCAAAATGAATGAACTGATTGAATATGTACAAAAGAATTATACATTAAATGCATATAATAATAAGCTTGGCAATGGACCAGCTCATTATTATACAATACCAGAGTTTCAGGGATATATTGGTTTTATTGAAGCGTTACATAATAAATTTTGTGGTCAATGCAATCGCGTGCGCTTAAGTAGTGTAGGACGATTGAAATTATGTTTATTCCATAGTGATGGAGTGGATTTAAAACCTTATCTAAATGATTTGGAAGAACTAGAAAAAGTGATGAAAGAGTGGATATTCAAGAAGCCTAAGGAACATCATTTTGAAGAAGAACATTCGGCGACGGTGATGAATGAAATTGGAGGTTAAAATGGAATTAACACATTTTGATGAACATGGAAATGCACGCATGGTGGATGTAAGTGAAAAGGATGTCACTTCAAGAAGTGCTTGTGCGGTTGGAAGTATATTGGTAAATGAAGAAATTCTACATAAAATTGAGCAGAGTGACATGAAAAAAGGAGATGTATTAGGTGTAGCTCGTATTGCCGGAATTATGGGTGTAAAAAAGACGAGTGAGTTAATTCCTTTATGTCATCCTTTAATGATCAATAAGGTGAATATTGATTTTGATGTTGATAGAGCAAATTGTTTGATCTATGCCTACTGTACCGTGAAGTGTAATGGAAAAACGGGTGTAGAAATGGAAGCTTTGACAGGTGTAAATGTTTGTCTTCTGACAATTTATGACATGTGTAAAGCTGTAAGTAAAGATATGGTAATCAAAAATGTACATTTGGTTTCTAAATCAGGTGGAAAAAGTGGAGATTTTGTATGGAAGGAATAATTAAAGCTATTTGTATTAGTGAACAAAAAGGAACAGAAAAACATCCGGTTCAAGATATTGATATTATTGAGAATCATGGATTAGAAAATGATGCGCATGCGGGTAAATGGCATCGCCAAGTTTCTTTATTATCTTATGAAAAGCGTGAAGAATTTAAAGCTAAAGGAGCTGATGTAGAGGATGGTGCCTTTGGCGAGAACTTACTTGTATCAGGTATTGAATTCACAAGTTATCCAGTAGGAACACAATTTAAGATTGGGGATGTATTACTAGAACTGACGCAAATAGGCAAAAGCTGTCATTCGCATTGTGCAATCTATCATCAAGTTGGTCAATGTATTATGCCTCATCTAGGTGTATTTACGCGTGTAATACATGGTGGACATATTTGCGTTGGAGATACCGTTGAAGTCATTGAAAATAAAGATTCTAGAATGCGTGTAGCCGTATTGACATTAAGTGATAAGGCAAGTACTGGACAAAGAAAAGATGAGAGTGGTCCATTAATTGAAAAGATCATGACAGAACATGGATACAATGTGACAAGTGTGACAGTGATTGCGGATGATGAAAATGAAATTGTTTCGCAACTCATCAATTTAAGTGATCGTTGCCAAAATGATTTGATTCTTACAACCGGAGGTACCGGACTTAGTATTCGTGATGTGACGCCAGAAGCCACAATGAAAGTTATGACAAGAAATGTTCCAGGTATTAGTGAAGCATTGCGCTATGAATCGATGAAATATACAAATAAGGCCATGTTGTCTCGTGGTGCAAGTGTATTAAGAAATCAGACTTTGATTATTAACTTGCCAGGAAGTCCTAAGGCAGTAAAGGAAAGTCTAGATATTATTTTAGGGCCATTAAAACATGGCTTAGAAATTATGAAGGGTGAAGCGAGTGAGTGCGCAAGGAAGTAATTTAGATTTAACTCCAATCTGGATATCTTTAAAAACGGCAAGTATCACAATTGTGATCACATTTATTCTTGGTTTACTGGCGGCATGGTGGATTTATTCAAGAAAGAGCGAAGCTTTGAAAATGGTCTTTGATGGAATCTTTACTTTGCCTATGGTTTTACCACCTACAGTAGCTGGATTTTTCTTGTTGATGATCTTTGGCGTAAATCAACCTATAGGAAAATTTTTTATGAGTGCATTTGGCATTCGCATCGCATTTAGCTTTAGTGCGACTGTGATCGCAGCTGTGGTTATTTCATTTCCACTCATGTATCGAAATGCCAGGGGTGCTTTTGATCAAGTGGATACGGATTTAGTGTATGCCGCAAGAACTTTAGGTATGAGCGAATGGAACATCTTCTTGAAAGTATTGATACCCAATGGTTTACCAGGAATTATTAGTGGTGGTGTCCTCGCGTTTGCGCGTGGCTTAGGTGAGTTTGGTGCAACGGCGATGCTTGCAGGAAACATCATTGGAAAGACAAGAACACTTCCTGTAGCTGTATATAGTGAAGTGATGAGTGGAGATATGGAATCAGCTGCCTTTTATGTGTGGGTGATCATTGGTATTTGTTTTACAGCTGTGATTTTGTTGAATCTATATCAATTGTATGTTCGAAAGAAAAGGAGTTTCTAAATGTTGGAAGTACAAATATATAAGAAGCTTGCAGAATTTGATTTAGACGTTTCCTTTCAAGTGAACGACAATATTTTAGGGCTTATGGGAGCTTCAGGGTCTGGCAAAAGTATGACATTAAAATGTATAGCTGGAATTGAAACGCCAGATCAAGGACGGATTGTATTAAATGATCGTGTTTTATTTGATTCAGAAAAGAAAATAAATGTACCGATTCAAAAACGAAATGTGGGCTATATGTTTCAAAGCTATGCTCTATTTCCCAATATGGATGTATATGAAAATATTAGTGTGGGATTAAGGGCTAGAAAAGTAAAAGATGTGGATATTGTGGTCAGGAAAGTGATGAAACAATTTCAAATTAGTGAACTTGCTTCAAGATATCCCAAACAATTATCGGGTGGACAAAGACAGAGGGTGGCATTGGCTCGTTTGATGGCTTATGAACCAGATGTTCTTTTATTGGATGAACCATTTAGTGCTTTAGATGAAGATTTAAAGGAAGATTTATTAAGGGAGCTTAAAAGTGAGCTTCAAATTTCAAAACCGGTTGTTTTTGTATCACACAATAAAGAGGAAGTAAATGAGTTGTGTGATTTTAAATATAAAATTAAACAAGGAGAGATCGTATGAAAAACGGTTTAAGTGTTTTACTGGCTGGAGTCATGGCCACAAGTTTATTTGGGTGTAGTTCAAATGAACCAAAAGAACAAGTAAAACTTACAATTGCGGCAGCCGCAAGTTTGGAAAACGCATTTGAAGATGAATTGATTCCTATGTTTGAAAAAGAGTATCCAAATGTAACGATTGAAGGTGTTTATGATAGTAGTGGAAAATTACAGCTTCAAATTGAAAAAGGATTAGATGCTGATGTCTTCTTTAGTGCAGCTACAACACAGATGAACACTTTAAAAGATGAAGATTTAGTGGATGCAGATTCAATTTCAAATGTATTAGAGAATAAATTGGTATTGATCAAAGGAAAAGACAGCACTACAACAGTCACTGGATTTGATAATATTAAAGATGCTTCAATTATTGCGATTGGAGATCCAGAAGTAGTTCCTGCAGGAAGCTACGCAAAGGAAGCTTTGACAAATTTAGGTGTATGGGATTCAATTCAAGATCGTTTAAGCTTAGCGGGAAATGTAACGGAAGTATTGTCTCAAGTTGAAACACAAAATGCAGAAATTGGTTTAGTTTACGCGACAGATGCTGCAAGTAGTGATAAAGTAGAGGTAGTGGCAGAGTGCGATAATTCATTATTAGCTACACCAGTACTATATCCAGTTGGTCGTGTATCGAGTACAAAGTATAAAGATGAAGCCAATTCATTGATTGAATTCTTAAAGAGCGATAAAGCTTTAAAAGTATTCAAAAAATACGGATTTAAAAAAGGAGAATAACATGAAATTAATCAAGACACAGGATGCCGTAGGGCATGTACTTTGTCATGATATAACACAGATTATTAAGGGTGTCACAAAAGATGCCCTTTTTCGTAAGGGTCATATTGTGACAGAAGAAGATATTCTTTTATTGTTGTCAGTTGGAAAAGAACATTTATATGTTTGGGAAAATGACGAGAGCATGATGCATGAAAATGATGCGGCTATGGTTTTACTAGATATGTGTAAAAATGAACACATGTCGTATGGTGAGATCAAAGAAGGAAAAATCGAATTAAAAAGTGAGATTCACGGGTTGTTGAAAGTAGATCGTAAGGCTTTGTTTACAGTAAATTCATTTGGACAGATGATGATCGCAACAAGACATGGAAACACAGTAGTAAATCCGGGTGATAAACTTGCGGGTATGCGTATTATTCCTTTGGTGATTGAAAAGAAAAAGATGGATAAAGTCAGATCACTCATCACATCTCCTATTCTTGAAATTAAGCCGTTTGTATTAAAGAAAGCGGCTGTGATCACAACAGGAAGTGAAGTGTATAAAGGAAGAATTCAAGATACATTTACACCAGTTATTCAAGCTAAATTGGCTGAGTTTGGTTGTGAAATGGTGTATCATGCGATTTGTGATGATGACGATAAAATGGTGACAGAAAAAATCAATGAAGCATTGACACAAGGGGTAGATATTGTACTTTGTACGGGTGGAATGAGTGTGGATCCAGATGATAAAACGCCACTCGCAATCAAGAACACAGGTGCCAATATAATTAGCTATGGTTCTCCAATTCTTCCTGGTGCTATGTTTTTGCTTTCTTATAAAGGAGAAGTCCCAATTGTTGGTCTTCCCGGATGTGTTATGTATGCCAAAAGAACGGTATTTGATTTAGTACTTTGTCGTTTACTTGCCAAAGATGTAGTGACATATGAAGAATTGTGTGATTTAGGTGAAGGTGGATTGTGCTTAGGATGTGATATTTGCACATATCCAAATTGTGGATTTGGAAAATGAGATATAAACTAAAAATTCAAATTGGTAATAATGAACCAAATTTTGGCAAGGGCGTTGTAGAACTATTGGAATTATGCGATAAGTATGGTTCTCTATCAAAGGCTTATAAAGAAATGGGAATGTCAAATTCAAAGGCTTGGAAAATCATCAAAAGAGCTCAAGAAGATTTGGGTTATGAACTGGTTCATACGACGAGTGGTGGAAGTCTTGGTGGAGGCTCGCAATTGACTTTAGAAGGAAAAGAATTGGTACGTAAATATAAATTGTTTCAAGAAAAAATAGAAATGTATTCCGAACAAGTATTTAAGGAAGTATTTGAAAATGAATAAAGAGGAAGTATTGATTATTACTTTTAAAAGTATTCAAGATGTTCTAGATTTGGAGTCTAAGACAAAAAACGGGCGTATGATACCTGTTCCAAGTTGTGTTAAGGCAGGATGTGGCATGTGTTTTATGTCGAAGGATCTAGATGAGGAAAAGTGGAAACTCTTTTTAGAAGAACAAGATGTTTTGTATGAGGATATAGTAAGGGTGAATTTTTGATGAATGAAAAAATATATTGTAAGAGTGGTGGATGTAGTGCTAAATTGGGCGCAAAGAAATTGAGTCATATTCTAGAAAAAATTGATTCTTATAAAGACAGTAATGTTTTGGTTGGATTTGATTCAAGGGATGATGCGGCAGTTTATCAAATCGATGAGAATCATGCGTTTGTATCTACTTTGGATTTCTTTCCACCTATGGTAGAAGATCCATATTTATATGGTCAGATTGCAGCAACAAATGCACTCAGTGATATTTATGCGATGAATGGTACGCCTAAAACAGCTTTAAATATTGTGTGTTTTCCAGACAATGAGGATTTGAATATTTTAGGTAAAATCATTGAAGGAGGAAATTCTAAGCTGGTTGAAGCTGAGTGTGCACTAGCTGGAGGGCATTCCATTCGTGATGATTCAATTAAATATGGTTTGAGTGTAACTGGTTTGGTAAATCCAAAAGACGTAAAGAAAAATAATGGCACACAATGTGGGGATGTCTTGATTTTGACGAAGCCTTTAGGTGTTGGTTTGACTTTAAATGCGTTGCGTATGGATGATTGTTCTAAAGAAATGCAGGAAAGAGTCTTTAAAAGTATGACTACATTAAACAAGTATGCTTGTGATGTTTTAAAAAAATATGATGTGCATGCTCTAACCGATGTAACGGGTTTTGGCTTGTTGGTGCATTTAAATGAGATGTTAGACGAAAAAAATAGTGCAGTGATTTATAAGGATTCGATTCCATATTTTGATGACTGTCAAAAGTATGTCGAAGAATTTTATTTAAGTGGGGCTGCCCAGACCAATCGCAATAGTGTAGAGGGTAAGATTCGTTTCGATTGTGATTTCTTTACAGAAGAAATCTTGTTTGACCCACAAACGAGTGGTGGCTTATTAGCTAGTGTATCTAAAGCGGATCTAGAAAGGCTAGAGAAAGATTTTAAGGAAAATAATCTTGAATTGTATGTTGTGGGTGAAGTCATTGAGAAAAATGAATATAATGTATATGTGAGAGGTAGGAAGATATGAAAACTTTAGATTGTAGAGGCTTAGAGTGTCCACTTCCAGTTGTAAAGACAAAGGAAGCTTTAAAAGAAGAAAATGTAGTTTCAACAATTGTGGATAATGAGATTGCGGTTGAAAACTTAACGAAGTTTGCGAAAGTAAAAAATTATACGGTAAATTCTAAAAAAGAGGGTAAGGATTATATTGTTGAAATTTCAAAGGGTGATGAAGAAGCAGATTTTGAAGTGGAATACACATATGCGGACTGCAGCTTGGCTAAGCCTAAAATGGTTGTTGTATGCGCAAGTAATGTGATGGGTTCAGATCCGGATTTAGGTGCGATTTTAATGAAATCATTTATTTTCTCTTTGACAAAACAAGATGTTTTGCCAGATGAAATGATTTTCTATAATGAGGGTGTAAAAATCACAACGACAAAGAGTGAAACTTTAGAAGATTTAAAATATTTAGCGGATAATGGAGTAGAAATTGTAAGTTGTGGAACTTGCTTGGATTTCTTCCATTTAAAAGAAGAACTTCAGGTTGGTTCAGTCACAAATATGTATGATATTGTAGAAAGAATGGAGAAGGCTGATAAAATTATTAAGCCATAAGGATTATGAATAAATGTGTTATTGTGCGTGGTGGAGGAGACATAGCGACAGGGACAATATATAAACTTGTAAACAGTGGATTTCAAGTATTGGTGCTAGAAGTTGAAAAACCAAGCGCAATACGAAGAAATGTTGCCTTTTGTCAGGCTGTGTATGAAGGAAAATTTACGGTTGAAGATATGACGTGTGTTTTAGTTTCAACGATAGAAGAAGCTAAAGCAGTGATGGCTAAAAATCAAGTCGCGATGATGGTAGATCCAAATGGTGAAATGATTTCTAAAATAGAACATATTGCCTTGGTGGATGCGATTCTTGCCAAGAAGAATTTAGGTACGACAATAGATATGGCACCTATCACAATTGGTTTAGGTCCTGGTTTTTGTGCAGGCAAAGATGTGCATGTGGTTGTGGAAACGATGCGTGGACATAATCTAGGAAGACTGATCTACCAGGGACATGCTTTGCCAAATACGGGTGTTCCTGGAAATATTAAGGGATATTCTAAAGAAAGAGTGATTCATTCTCCTTGTGCAGGTGTTTGCCACAATGTCAAAAAGATTACAGATATCGTTGAAAAAGGAGAAATTATTGCGTATATCGATAAAACACCAGTGTATGCGAGCATGTCGGGTTTACTTAGAGGATTGATTCAGAATGGGTACAATGTAACATCTGGATTTAAAATGGCAGATATTGATCCTAGAGTGGATGAATATCAGAATTGTTTTACAATTTCTGACAAGGCACGTTGTATTGGTGGAGGTGTTTTGGAGGCGATACTGCATGGTTTATCTTGATCAGGCTGCGACTAGCTTTCCAAAACTAGATGTAGTCAAACAAGCGGTTATGGATGCATTAGATGTGGCAGGCAATTCGAATCGTAGTTCAAATATGGATTCTTCACGTTTGATTTTTGCGGCAAGAAGAAATATTGCACAGTTTTTTGGACTCTCTGATTTTCACCGTGTTATTTTAAATGGTGGAAATACCGAGAGTTTAAATACTTGCATTAAAGGAATCTTAAAAGAAAATGATCATGTGATCACTACGTATGCGGAGCACAATAGTGTGCTTCGTCCTTTATATGAGTTAGAAGAAAAGGGAATAATCACATTAACGATATGTGCTCCTTATTTAGAGGATATTAAGTGCCATATTCAAAAAAATACTCGAATGGTTATCGTGACACACAGTTCAAATGTGACAGGTGAAATTTTTGATGTGGATTCCATTGGAAAGTATTGTAAAGAATGTGGCATTCTTTTTATGGTGGATGCGGCTCAAAGTGCAGGTCATATACCAGTATCTATGGAAAATATTGATGTTTTATGTTTTAGTGGCCATAAAGGTCTATTAGGGATTGGTGGTATTGGTGGTTTTTGCGTAAAGGACATTGAAGTAAAGCCATTGATTTCTGGTGGAACGGGCATAGATTCTTTTAATCCACAAATGCCAGAGGCGTATCCAGAACATTTAGAGGCGGGAACACAGAATCTTGCAGGAATTGCAGCTTTAAATGCAGGGGTTCAATATGTTTTATCACATCAAAAAGCGATTGTGGAAAAGGAACACTTTTTACTTCAAAAATTATATGAAGGTTTAACAGGGGATGTAGAGTTTTATTCATCTTTAGAAAATTCTACGCCCATTGTGGCTTTGAATATTCCAGGTAAAGATAGTGCTTATGTGAGCGATTTATTGAATTATAAGTATGGTATTGTGACGCGTTGTGGAGCGCATTGTGCTCCATTAATGCATAAACATTTAAAAACAGAAGAACAGGGAATTGTACGCTTATCTGTATCTTTTCAAAATACAATAGAAGATGTGGATTTTGTGGTACGTGCAATTCAGGAGATTTCAAATGATCATTAGTATAATTGGTTCAGGTGGAAAAACAACGTATATCCGTGAGTTAAAAGATAAATATGTTTCTATGAATAAAACAGTTCTAATGTGTACAACGACGCATATGTTGATTGAAGAAGATACATTGGTAGATCCTGGTTATGATGAAATAATGCATAGAATTGAAACATATGGATATTGTCATGCGGGAAATCGGTGTGGTGACTTGAAAATTGAGGCGTTAGATGAAGAGTTGTTTAATCAATTAAAACAAGTGGTGGATGTGATACTGATTGAGGCAGATGGTTCTAAGCATTTACCTTTAAAATATCCAAATGTGAATGAACCAGTTCTTGATTCAGATACGGATGAGGTTGTGTTGATTTCAAATCTAAATGGATTAAATCAACCAGTAAAAGATGTGGTACATCGTTATGAACTTGCAAATTTAGATCCGAATGAACTTGTAACACCTAGAATTATGCAAAATTTAATATGTGCTTATTTAAAGAAACTAAATAAACCTGTAAAGATTCATGTGAACGGGGCCATGGATTTGTATACGCGTTGTGTAAGAGCTTTATTAGAAGAAAATGTCGATGTGAATATCATCCAAAAGGAATGGTTTAATATGCAGCCTAAGCTTGTGATTTTAGGCTGTGGTCATGTCAGTCAATATTTAGCTAAAATGGCTAGTATATTAGAGTTGTATACGATTGTGATTGACAATCGTAAAGAATTTGCGAATCGGAAATGTTTTCCAACCGCAAATGAAATTCATTGTATCGATTATGATCAAATGGATTCTGTATTGCCAGACGAAGAGAATGCTTGTTATGTGATAGTGACAAGAGGACATAAAGATGATCGTCTTTGTCTAGAAAAGACGATTCGTAAACCTCATTTATATTTGGGTATGATTGGAAGCAAGGGAAAAGTAAAAAAGACTTTTGATGCTTTGATTGAAGAAGGATATTCTAAGGAAGAAGTATCGAATGTGCATGCTCCCATTGGTTTAGATATTAAGGCACAGACGCCTGCTGAGATATCAATCAGTATTTTAGCGGAGCTTATTGAAATAAAAAACGCAAAGTTTAGTTCGAGTGTTTCGAAAGAATTATTAGAATCCAATGTTCATGGAACTTTATGTATCATTATTGATAAAAAGGGGTCAGCACCAAGGGGGGTCGGCAGTATGATGTTAGTGCATAAAGATGGAGTCATTGATACGATTGGCGGAGGAAAAGTCGAGTATCAGGCTATTTTAGATGCCAAAGAATGTAAAGAAGTTATGATCAAGGAATATGATTTATCCAATGCAGAAAGTGCTACATTAGGCATGATTTGTGGTGGATATAATAAAGTCTTGTTTATACCGGTATAGAGGAGGAATTGGATTTGAAGAAAAGAAGACGAGTAAGAAAGTCAGCGGTTTTTGTGATTTTTGTATTACTTTTGATTATTGCGTTGTTGATTTCGATGATTGCAAAAAAAGTTAGTGATAAACAGGTAAGTGAACCTAAACAAGAAAAGACAACAGAAACAAAAAAAGAGAATAAGAAGAAACAAACAAATTTACCAAAGGTGAAAAAAATAGATCAAAGTGGTGACCCATATGAGAATAAAGTAACAGTTTCGGATTTAGATTCAATCTATATTCTTGTGAATAAGTATTCAGGATTACCAGAAGATTATGAACCAAGTGATTTAGTTCAGGTACCTTCGAGTGGTGAAAATGAGAATGTGCGCATGCGAAAAGAAGCGGCAGAGGCATTTGAAAAGTTGATCGAGGCGGCATCAAACGAGGGATTTATTTTGAATGCTTGTTCAGCTTATCGTTCTTATGCATATCAAACAGATTTATTTAATAATGGAGCTGCAAGCTACGGCGAAGAATATGCGGATCGTTATTGGACAAGACCAGGGTTTAGTGAACATCAGTCTGGTTTAGCAGTTGATATTCGTATGGACAATGATTGTAGTGATTTAGATGCCGTTCGATATAATTCGCACTATAATTGGTTGTTAGAAAATATGCATACATATGGCTTTATTTTGCGTTATCCTGATGATAAAGAAGACAAAACAAAAATTGCTCCAGAAAGCTGGCACTTGCGTTATGTGGGTGTAGATTTGGCAACGTATTTGTATAAAAATAATTTAGCGTTAGATGAATATTATGGAGCTTAGGCAATCATTGGATTGCCTTTTTTGATTTATCAAATGATGTGTTGTATACTAAAAATAACATATATAAAGGATTAAACTATGAATATAGATAAAAAGATAATAATGGGTGTAAGAAATAAGGATGCGGATGCGAAGAAAGAGCTTATTTCATTGACGCGAAATCATTTGGTACAAACAATTTATAAGCGTTATATTGGTTTAGAGGAAAAAGAAATCAATGACATTTTACAGGCAACGTATACATACGCATTTATGAATATGGATAAATTGAGTGATGATAAGAATTTTTTGAAATGGATCACGGTTTTGTTGAATAAACAATTGCGTGAGTATATGCAGGCTAAAGAACATACAGGTATAACTACGGCTTTACGTGGACTTCCTCAATATCGACAATCGGATGTGGATGATTGTTTAAATGAGATGCCAGAAAATCAAAAGACAGTGACAATCATGCATTGTCTAGGAAAATTGAAAGAGAAGGATATCGCAAATCGTTTAAAGATGAGTGAAGAGGGAGTGGCTCGTTTGTTGAAGAGTGGTAAACAAAAAGTAAAGGATGTATTGGATAAGAAGTGACAATGATATTTATTATTGTCCTTTTTTTTGATTTCGCATAAAATGTAGGCATATGAAAAGAGAAACAAAAAGAGTATTGATACTATCACTTAAAATAGGCGTAGGAAGTGCCATCGCAATTATATTAGCCTACTTTTTTAAGTTGGATAATCCAACAAGTGCTGGAACGATTGCACTATTGTCTTTGTTGACGACAAAGTGGGGGACGGTGAAGCTTGTTCTTAGAAGAATTTCCACATTCTTTGTGACAATTCTATTCTGTTTTATTTTCTTTGAACTTATTCCAAGCCATTGGATAGCCTTTGGACTTGTGATTGCGTGCTTAGTTGGGTACAGTGAGAAAATGAAATGTCAGAATACTTTAAGTGTAAATGCGATGATTGCGGTGCATTACTTGAGTTATTTGGATTTTAGTCTTCACTTCATGATGAATGAGTTTTATTTGATTTTAATTGGTGCCATTATCGCATTCTTATTGAATTTGGTTCATGATTATAGTGGAGAAGAAGAGTATTTGAATTCTTGTATGATTTATATGGAGGACAAGATTCAGAGCTTGATGTATCAAATTGTTCATTATATTCAAAGTGAGGAAAGAAATACAACAATTTGGAAAGAATTAGAGGATATTAAAGAGCAAGCTGAAAAATATATTCATATTGCGATGGAATATCAGGATAATACGTTTACGAATTTGCCAGATTATTATATTCGTTATTTTGAGATGCGTGCTTTACAGTGCGATATTCTGCATATGCTGCATTATAAAATTCGAAAGATTCGTGAAATGCCAAAAGAGGCGCATGAATTGGCGAATTATATTGAATATTTAATTCCGTTTATTCATGAAAAAAATGATCCTCAGCCTCAAATTAGTTCGCTTCATAAAATGTTGAAAGACAAACAGAGTGAGGCTCTTCCTGAAAGTCGAATTGAATTTGAATCAAAGGCGATGTTTCTACATATTTATATGGATTTAGAAGAGTTTTTATACACAAAGAAGAAGTTTATTGATCAAACGACAGAGGAACAGAAAAAATTGTATTGGAGATGATTTAGATGAAATCAATTGTTATTGTTACTATTGTTTCTGTTATAGTTTCTATTGGAATCTATAAAGGAATTCGTAAAGTATTATATAAAAAGGATGTCACAAATAAGGCAAGTTTTGCCAGATTAATAAAATATGTTTTGGTTTTTATTAATGGAATGATTTTTCTTGGACAATTTGAACAGACCAAACCTATTATGTCCTATCTTGCTGCATCCAGTGGAGTGGTTGCCCTAGTTTTAGGTGTTGCCGCTAAAGATGCCTTTGGAAATCTATGTAGTGGTTTAATGATTTTAACATTTAAACCATTTGTCGAGGGCGATTTAATTAAAGTCAATCAAGGTGAATTGATTGGGTATGTTGAAAGTATTCGTTTTCGTCATACGATCATTCGTACGTATGAAAGTAATCGTATTATTGTGCCAAACTCAACATTGAATTCGGCTACGATTGAAAATGCATTTTTTCAGGATGCGCGAAAGAATAACTATTTAGAAATTGAGGTTTCTTACGGAACGGATATTGATTTGGCGATAGATATTTTAAAGAGTTTAGTTGAAAAAACAATGGGAGAATATGATATTGAAAGTGAAACTCCAATTGAAGTAAAAGTAATTAATTTTTCTGCAACCGGCATTGATTTACGTGTTGTTGTTCCAAGTAAGACAAGTCTAGATGGTTTTGATATGCTCGCAAAGATTCGTTATGAACTTGTAAAAGAGTATGGAAAAGCCAATATTCATTTTGGAAATTATTCAGTAGAAGTAAGTCATATTTAATACATAACATGAAAAAAGCCTTTATCTATAGGTGATAACGGCTTTTCTTTTTGCTTTGTGATACTGCTATGATACTAAAAAAAAATCACGAAATTTCTTGTAATTTTTGGGCTAATTCATCTTGTTTATTAGGGTATAAATGGGAGTAAACATTCAATGTAGTTTGCACGCTTTCATGTCCTAAACGATCAGCAATAGCCAACGGACTAAAACCTAATTCAATTAATAATGAAGCGTGGGAGTGTCTTAGATCATGCAATCGTATTTGTGGCAGTTCCTGGGCTTTTGCCTTCTTGCGAAGTTCTCTTAAAACTTTACTTTTTGCGATTGGAAACAGTCTAGAATCGTTTAAAGGCTCATAGCAAGCGTTTTTATAATCCTGGAGTATTCTAACCAGGTTAGGAAATATAGTGATTGTTCTAATACTTTTTCTTGTCTTAGGGCTAGTGATGTATGTTACACCATTTAAAACTTGCAAAGATTTGTTAATTGAGATGGCTTGATTGTCGAAATCAATATCACCCCATGTAAGAGCTAATAGCTCACCAATACGAAGCCCAGTATAAAACAATACATTGAAAGCAGTATAATACATGATGTTATCTTTTTCGGCTTCTATGAATGTTTTAAACTGGTCTAGTGTCCATATAGTCATCTCTTTTTCAGTTTTCATAGAACCAATAGAACCACATATAGAACAAGGATTTTCTTTTAGATCATAATATTTCATAGCAAAGTTAAAAATAGCAACTAACAGTGTGTGAACTGTTCTTAGATAGGTTTGAGAATAGTTTTTATCATTTTGGATAAGTTCGTTTTGCCACGTTCTAATAGTGCTAGGTGTGATGTTATTCAATGGCATATCATTGAAGTATGGAAGTATCAATTTATCAATTATGTTTTGTTTTGTATAGATTGTAGAAGGTTTTAAACGTGTTTCCATATCTTCTTTGTAGTATTTCACCAAAGAGCTAAAAGGCATAGTAACATCTTTTTGATGTTTCACTAGGAAACGATTTTCAAACTCTTTTGCTTCTCGTTTCGTTTTAAAACCACGTTTAAGCTTTTGCTTCTTTTGTCCGTTGTAATCGACATAGTAGAACTTGCAAAACCATGTGTTGTACTTTTCGTCTTTGTAAATAGGCATTTAAAAACACACTCCTTTCACTATGTGTTGAAGTATGCTAAAATCAAAGTGTTCCAAGATATTGCCAGGCTTAGCCTGGCCCTTTTTAATTTTAGCTAATTGAATAGATTGTTTTATTGTCCACTCCTACAAGATAATAAAGCAATCTATTTTTTGTATTTGGGCATTTGGGCCAAGTCATCCATGTAATCAATGGCCTTTTGTTTTCCGTTGTCGTTTAGGCTTTGGGCCTTGTCTATAATGGTTGATAGTAAAGAAGTTGTATCGTTTTCTTTCCAATCAACAATGTTAAATTCGATTAAATCTGTTTTATAAGCTTTGTTTTCGTTAATGTAAAAACAGTACCTTGTTAATTCTTTAGATACATAATCATTTACAATAGTTGTCGGTTCCAGGTATCTTTCATCCCATTCACTAACTAAATGATTTACTTTTAAAATTTGTAAAATTTTAAGCATAGTTGACGATTTGGGGATAATTTTGCCAGTTTCATATTTTCTTATTTGTGAACCGTCCATATGACATAAATCACCTAAACGTTTTTGAGTTAAATTTTTATTTACTCTTATAAGTTTTAACATTTCGCCTATTGTTATGGCTTCATTTTCATATGAAGTTGTCGCTTTTCTCATTTCTTTAACCTCTTTTCTAAAATGATAATAGCATAAAAAGGTATTTAATATCTATACTATTTATAAAATAAGTAAATAACAAGGCTTGACAAAAGGTACCTAATATCTATATCATGAATAAAGAAGGTATTAGATACCTTTTAGAAAGGGGTGGGTCAAATGAATTTAGATGTTCAAAAATTAAAAACCGAAGTATGTAAACATGGAATGAACCAAAAAGAATTGGTTAAAAAAAGTGGCATTTCAAAAGCTACTATAAGCAAGATTTACAACGGCGGTTCATGTAGTACGGAAACGGCAAAAAAGATTGTATCGGTTTTAGGCTTAGAACTTAGAAACATGATTAAGGAGTAAGAAAGGAGAGAGAAAGTATGACGGAAGAAAAAAAGGACTGTAACGAGCCAACAACAAAAGAAGCCCATACAGTCCAAGACTATTATATCAATGCTAAGCAAGTTCAGTCTATTTGTGGAGTAAGTGAAACGAAGTCATATTTAATCATTAAAAAATTAAATGACGAACTCAAGGAACAAGGCTTTATAACGATACGTGGTAAAGTGTTGCGATCATACTTCAATAAACGGATTGGAGTAGGTGTTCAGTAATGGCAAGAAAAAGAATGTTTTCACTTCTTGTTGTTGATACTGATGAATTTCTTGATATGCCTTCAAGCACTCAATCACTTTACTATCACTTAGGGATGAGAGCTGACGACGACGGTTTCGTGGCTTCACCTAAGAAAATAGTTAAGCTTGTTAATTGTAGTAATGATGATTTGAGACTACTTATTGCCAAGGGTTTTATAATTCCATTCGATAGTGGAATCATTGCTATAAGACACTGGAAACTAAACAACGATTTAAAAAAAGATAGGTATACACCTACCATTTATTTGAACGAAAAAAGCACTTTAAAAGTGAACAAAAATAAGGTCTATTCTATTGATGGAAACAATTTGGATACAAAATGGATACAAAATGGAAACAAGTTGGATACACAGTATAGTATAGATAAGAATAGTATAGATAAGAATAGTATAGATAAGAATAGTATAGATAAGAATAGTAAAGAATATATAGAGCAAAAACAAGAAGAAAATCAAGTTAAAAAAGATAAAGTTAAAAAAGGAAAAAAGCCTATAGAAAATCATAATTCCATCATTGAAAATTACACAGTTAATGAGGACTTAAGAGAAGCTTTAAAAAGCTTTGTAGAAATGCGAAAAGAACTTAAAAAACCTATCACTATAAAAGGCTTAAAAGTTGCTTTAGGGAAATTAGATAAAATGGCTTTAGATGATCTAACTAAAATAGACATTGTTAACCAATCTATCGAAAGAAGTTGGTATGGCTTATTTCCTTTGAGGGATAACAACCAATATAACAAAAAGCCGAATAGAGAGGAGTTGCCTTTTTAATGAATAAAGACGAAACACAAAATATTTTAACTATACTAAGAGTTAACTACCCCAATAATTTCAAAAGTGTAGCAAATAAAAAAGATATGGATTTAATTGTTAATACCTGGGGGATTCAATTCAAAGACTATACGCTTGATGATGTATATAAAGCGATTATGTCAATCATGGCCAATGATACAAGTGGTTTTGCACCTTCAATAGGAAGGATTAAAGAAGAACTCAATAAGAAATACAAAGAAAGCGTAATGCCAAGCGAAGAAGCCTGGAGCATTGTTTTAAGCAAGGCTAGTTGTAACCCAACAAAAGCCAGGGCCAATTTTGAAGCATTGCCAGGAAATATCAAGAAGGCAGTTAAACACCCAAAGTTTTTAGAAAGCTTAGGCAATGCCAATATAAGCAGTCAAGGAACTTTCAAAAAAGACTTTGTTAAGAATTACAAAGAAACCATAGAAAATGACTACCAAGAAATGAACGCAAACGCTATAACTAGGCTTGAGTTTTGCAAAAGAAACGCTATACCAGGAGAAACAATAAAAGCATTGAGTGGGGTAGCTGATCTAAAACAAATTAGATGAAGAAAGACGAAGTTTAGAGGGATAAAGAAATGGAAAACAACGAAACAAGCCCATTATTTAAAATTGAGGATAACTTAATGATGTTACATTGCATAGAATCCAATATACGCTTATTATCGATAGCTGTTGATGATGATTGTATTGGTTCGGCATTGCATGGAATAGCCACATCTTTAGAAACTCAAATAGTACAAATAAACCAGGCTTTTTATAAACAATAAGGAGATTAAAAAATATCATGGAACAACAAAAATTTATTGAGAAAATAGAAAGCATAGAAATACCATGTAGGTATTCTTTGCTATGTGATGAAATAAGCACAATGTATAATAACTATATTGTTACGCGAAGATTTTTTGAAGGGCTTATGTATGCGTATAATTACGGATTTAAACGTGGCGCAAACTACGGAAGGAAACAAGCAAAATGCTAGTAGAAGAAACTTACAAAAATATGCAAATTCCTGACGATTACGATTTATATGTTAGTGAAGTAAAGCAAATAGAGAATATTTGCCAAAAAGAAAGCCTAGACGGAAAAATATACGCATTTGATTTAATAAGCCTAGCTTTTAAAGTTGGTTTCAGCTTTGGCCAACAATACGAAATAGACAAAAAAATCTGAAAAGAGCACTTCAAAAGTGCTTTTTTATTTAGACCAAGGCAAAAAATAGGCTTTTAAAAATATTCGGAAATACTCGGATTGTATGCACATATAAGTTGACAAACGTTGACATTGAAAAGTTCCTAAAAAAAGGCTATAGTTTTGGTGTAGAAAGGAACTGATAACTATGAAAAATAAACCAGTTTTAGATGGCAAAATAACTGACGATAAAGTTTTTTTTGAAAATCTTTTGGAAGATTGGGAAAACGCAAAAGTTTTATATGAGAACTGGGACAAAATTTCAGAGGAATTCAGGAAAAATGAAGGCCGCCTTTCAGATGTTGATTTACCGAACAATATCCTTTCCGCTTTAACATACTAAATGATGAGCATTAAAAAAATATGATGTAATTATGGTCGCTCAAAACGAGTGGCCTTTTATTATGCAAGGGAGTGAATAAAGTGGAATCGAAGCAAAAAACAAATGATATTAATGAATACAATGATTTATTTGATGAATTAAGCATTGAATGGTATCTAATTACTGATTTAAATGAGCATTTAAGCGAAAAAACTATATTCCTAATATCTTTATACATGGAGCACACAAAAGACCGTAACGAGCGTTTAAAGGCTCAATACGTGCAAACGTGCTTTTTAATGTATGTAAAATTTGGGCTTTGTCCTATGAAAATTGAAAAATTAATAAAAATTATGAAATGTTTCTTTAATTTCCGTTGTGGCTTCAATGATATATTTGAAATACCGAACACAAAAAAAGAGCTTGAAACATATATCAAGCAAGAGAATACCAGGGATTTAAAAAAAGAGATCATACAACTAGAGAGGTTGAACCAGGAAACCGAAGAAGAATTGAAAACCTTAGAATACAAGAAGCAAGGAGTTTCGGCTATTAATACCGAAGGGGTGCACCTGGAAAACGTAAAGCGAAACGATAACAGAACACTTATATTGATTGAGCAAACGGATGAACTAAAAAAGGAAATAGCATACCGAAATAAACTGATAAGACATCTTCAAGGTATTATCAAAAACAAATATATGCTATAATCACAATGTATTCATTTAATAAAATACCTTCTTATATCAAGCTATCTAAAAAGAGCACTTCAAAAGTGCTTTTTTGATACTGCTATGATACTAAAAACAATTAAAGACACATGATGTTTTATAAAATGAGTGTATTAGAAGAAGAAAAAAAGCCCTATTTTAAAGGTGAAAAAAGCATAAAAAAGGGCTATATGTACAGTAGAGGTAAGTCAATCATGATAAAAGTATATACAGAAGTATTGGGTTTTAATAATTTAATGTATCGATACATGAGTTTACCTAACTCATTATCTTTAGCGGATTTAGCTTATTATACATTAGCATCTTATTTGTCTGAAGAATATGCGGACTTTGTGATTGAAGTGAATGGTATCCCTTTTGTATGCCCAAATTGTGAGGATGAACAATTTAATAAGTTACCTTGTGCTTCATCAATCCAGCCTGATTTCAAAGAGGGAGATACATTTAAGATGGTTTATAATTTAGAAGAGCCATTTGAGATTGAAATTCAAGTTGAAAAAGTGGATGATATAGAAGAAGATGCGAATGTGGTCAATGGTCGTGGCTTTGCGATATGGGATGGCTTTAAAGAGTTTCAGGATTATTATTATCAGTCCATGGAATTGTTTAAAGAATATGTCGAAGCCAATGAGATGAGTCTTTCGGATTTTCCAGTAGATGAAGATTTAGATATCGTTGAATTGAATAAGGTGTTGGAATATAACTTTGAAGAATTAAAAGATGTGTATGAGGGTGAGTAGATGAAAGTATATGAAATGAGTTTTCGTGACATGAATCAGAAAATGGTGGAAATCCACGGCATGAAAATGGTTAAGCTTTTAGAGAAGATGGGGTTAAAGCTAGATAATCTATATGGTGCATTAATGTATGGTTATATCGATCATAATGCGGGTTTTATTTTTGAAATCGTAGCTTTGGAAACAAAGAAACGCAATATTGAATATCGCATTGTACCGATTGGTGTATCGTGCAAGATTCCTCGTTTTGATGTGCAGGAAATGGATATTCAAATCTTGGATAATGTGAATGTGGAATTGTTCCAGGATAAGATTGATATGGTCGAAAAGGCCACAGAAGTTTCTAAGGAATTAGAAGAGCTTCGTTTATATAAAGAGTTGGATCCATCAAGACATTTAGAGTATCCAGATGATATCATGGTGTATTTTCTAGACGAAGGAAAAGATGTAGAGGCATGTTGGGTTCGTCTGGAAGGAATACAAGATGGAAAGATGTACGGAACTGTATTAACGGCTTTACATCAGAATTTTGGTGTAAAAGAAAAGGATACAATTTATTTTGGCATGACAGAAATGGAAGATCACAAATTGGCGTGTGTATGGGTGAAAGAAGATGAATAAAGAGGATTCATTATATTCGATTTATGTACAAATATTAAAAGAAGAATTAGTGATGGCTATGGGCTGTACAGAGCCTATTGCGATTAGTTATGCGTGTGCTAAGGCAACGCAAGTGCTAGATCATTTACCAGATCGTATTGTTGTTAAGGCAAGTGGCAGTATTATAAAAAATGTTAAGAGTGTGATTGTACCTCATACAAATGGCTTAAAAGGGATTGAAGTTGCAGCTGCTGCAGGAGCTCTATATGGGGATGCCGACGCCAAACTTGAAGTGCTTTCTAGGGCAACACGTGAACAAATTGAAGAATTGCCTGAATATGTTCAAAATACAAATATTACCGTACAGCACATTGAACAAGGGCATGTATTCGATTTAGAAATCCATGTGTATTATGAACAAGAACATGCCAGTGTTCGTATTGTAGATACGCATACGAATATTGTACAAATTGAAAAAAACTGGCAAGTTATTTTTGAAGATAAGACGACGAGTTTAGAACTTAAAGCCGATCACAGTGCTTTGATTATGAAACAGATTTGGGATTTTTCACAAACTGTGGATATTGATGATGTAAAAGAAATACTAGATCGTCAAATCACTTGTAACATGGCCATCGCAAATGAGGGGATTCATAATTCGTATGGTGCAAACATTGGTCATGTGATCTTGAATATGGATTCAGATTGTGTAAAGACAAGGGCCAAAGCTTATGCGGCGGCTGGATCCGACGCAAGAATGAATGGGTGTGAACTTCCAGTTGTGATCAATTCAGGAAGTGGAAATCAGGGGATTACTTGTTGTGTGCCTGTTGTTGTGTATGCCAAAGAATTAGATTGTACGCAAGAACAATTGTATCGTGCTTTGGTTTTATCCAACTTAACAGCTATTTACATTAAAACAGGTATTGGTACTTTATCGGCATTTTGTGGTGCTGTTAGTGCTGGAGCTGCTGCGGGTGCTGGTATTGCCTATTTACATAATGGAACTTATAAAGAAATTCAGCATACAATTGTCAACGCATTAGCCATCCTTTCGGGTACGATTTGTGATGGGGCTAAGGCTAGTTGTGCAGCTAAGATTGCTTCTAGTGTAGATGCTGGTATTATGGGGTACTATATGTATAAAAATAAGCAACAATTCTATGCAGGTGATGGAATCGTTGCTCATAGTGTGGATGAAACAATTCAAAATATTGGAACACTTGGTTCTCAAGGAATGCTTCAAACAAATGATAAAATTATTGAGATGATGATTTCTTGCGATTAAAAGTAGATAAGCGAATGATTAACTGTGGTTCATATTCCATATGGACGATACGTTTTCGTTCGCTTTTTGTTTGTTCTAAAAGAATATCAACAGCTTCTTTTCCTTTCTCACAAGCACCGTGGTCAACACTTGTAAGTTGTATTTGAGGAAAATCAGCTTCCGGAATATTGTCAAATCCGGCTACACTTGTTTTAATGTTGTGATCTTTTAAACAGGCTAAGATGCCTAAGGCCGTCATGTCATTATTTCCAATATAGGCATCGTATTTATCACTTAAGATTTGTTTCGTTAAACGATACCCATTTTCGTATTCTCTTTTTTCGATGGGGTATAATTCAAATTGTTTAGACGAGTTAAAAAATACTTGTGTATTTGACAAGACACTTTTAACTCCTTCATATCTTTCGTTTCGCCCAATTTCCGTTGTATCTAATGGACTTGATATATACGCAATCTTTTTGTGTCCTAGCTGTTTTAAATGGTTACCTAATAATTTACCACATTTAAAACTGTTGAGTTCAATGGAATCACAATCAAGATTTTTTGGCTTATCCCCGATAATAATGCACGGTATTTGTTTGGAAAGTGCATTCCATTCATCAACAAATTTTGGGGGATATAGAAGAATGATTCCACATGGCTTTAATAGTTTTAAGTTAGAAAGGGCGTGCTTTTCAAGATCATCTTTTCGCAATGTAGAAATAGTAAAGATTTGTGTTTTTGTCTTACTAGCCTGTTCAATGATACTTGAAACAACCATAGAATAATACGAATTGGATAAGTTGGAACAAATCACGACAATCGTATTTTTTGCGTTTGAATACCTTTTTTTAACTTCTGGCTTTTTATATCCCATTTGTTTGGCTGTCTTTTTGACGAGATTTACTGTTTCTTCTTTGAAAGATACATTCTTATTCTCACTTAGAATCATAGATACAGTGGATTGCGATACATTTGTGGCTTGGGCAATATCGCGTGTAGTTACTTTATTTCTTTTTCCCATAATAAGCCTCTTTTGATTTATTTTGATTAATAAATCGATTACTAATCAAATCATTAATCAATATCTATTTTTATCTTACACTATTTTATTTGGTTGTCCAACTATTAATCAATATTTTGATTAATAAAATGGACTTTTTTACACATTTGAAATGAAATAAAAATAAGCGTATCGTAACTTTGAAAGAGGTGCGAACTATGTACGATTGTATAATCATTGGAGCAGGTATTAGTGGTTGCTCATTAGCGTTTGAGTTAAGTAAATATAGTGGAAAAGTATTATGGCTAGAAAAAAATAATGATGTGGCCGATGAAACAACTAAGGCCAATAGTGCCATCATTCATGCGGGGTATGATCCAGAGCCAGATACTTTAATGGCAAAATATAATATTTGGGGTAATAAAATCATTCCTACTTTATGTAAAGATTTGGATGTTCCATGTAAGAATATTGGTTCTTTGGTTGTTGGATTTAGTGAAGAGGATGATAGGACCATTGAAATGTTATATAAGCGTGGTGTACAAAATGGTGTTGAAAATCAGCGTATTATTAAACAGCCTGAGCTATCTGTTATGGAACCCAATTTAAATCCAGACTGTACAAGCGCTTTATATGCACCAAGTGCATGTATTATCAATCCTTGGCAGTTTGCGATCGCATTAAGTGAAGTGGCAATTCAAAATGGTGTAGAGCTACGTTTGAATGAAGAGGTTACGAGTATAAAAAAAGATGGAGATATCTTTATTGTGAATGATACATACAAAGCTCCATTGGTTGTAAATTGTGCGGGTGTTATGTGTGATCATGTAACTGGACTTATTAAGAAACCAGATTATAAGATTACGCCAAACAAAGGGGAATATTATTTATTAGATAAGTCACAAGGAAACTTGGTTCATCATGTTATTTTCCAATGCCCTACAAAGATTGGTAAGGGTGTATTGGTAGCTCCTACAGTAGATGGAAACTTAATTGTGGGTCCTACAAGTACAAATACAGATGCAAATGATTATTCGACAACGTCTGCAGGATTAAAAATAATTCGTGAAAATGCGTTTAAATCCGTACCGAATATGAAGCTTCAAGAAAATATTCGTACGTTTGCGGGATTGCGTGCAAGAAGTGATACAAAAGATTTTATTATTGGCGAAGATAAAGATGTACATAATTTCTTCTTGATTGCCGGAATGGCAAGTCCAGGCTTAAGTAGTGCGAGCGCAATCGCATTAGACATTGTGAGAATGATGCAGGAAAAAGACTATTTCTTAAATTTAAAAAAGGATTATGTTTCTACAAGAAAAGTAGTTCGTTTTAAAGAAATGTCACATGAACAAAGAAAAGAATATATTGAAAAACATCCTGAGTATGGTCGTATTATTTGTCGTTGCGAAACCATTAGTGAGGGAGAGATCCTTGATGCGATTCGTCGAAGTCCAAAACCAGTTAGTTTAGATGGAATCAAACGTAGATGTAATGCCGGCATGGGAAGATGTCAGTCAGGCTTCTGTGGACCTAGAGTCCAGGAAATTCTAGCTAATGAGTTGGGTGTTAGTCAGTTAGATATTGTTTTGGATAAGAACGGTTCTTATATTTTGTGTGGAAGAACAAAGGAGAATGGCGATGAATAATAAGTATGATGTAGTAGTCATCGGTGGTGGTCCTGCTGGTCTTGCCAGTGCAATTGCCGCAAGACAAAATGGTGCCAAGTCCGTTTTGATTATTGAGCGTGATAAGGAACTTGGTGGGATTTTAAATCAGTGTATTCATAACGGTTTTGGCTTACACCACTTTAAAGAGGAATTAACAGGTCCTGAATATGCAGGAAAGTATATTGATGAAGTTGATAAAACAGATATTGATATCTTATTGGATACAATGGTAATTGAGATTACGCCAGATAAAATGGTGTATTGTTCAAGTAGTATTCATGGATATTTAATGATACAGGCTAAATCTATTATTTTAAATATGGGTTGTCGTGAAAGAACACGTGGTGCAATTGCGATTCCAGGCACAAGAGCTTCTGGTGTGTTTACGGCTGGTGCAGCTCAGCGATATGTGAATATTGAAGGTTATATGCCAGGTAAAAGAGTTGTGATCTTGGGTAGTGGTGATATTGGTTTGATTATGGCGCGAAGAATGACTTTAGAAGGCGCAAAAGTTTTAGCTGTTGTTGAGGTTATGCCGTACTCAAATGGTTTGAATCGTAATATTGTTCAGTGTCTACATGATTATGATATTCCATTGTATTTAAGTCATACAATTACGGATATTGTGGGTAAGTCTAGAGTGGAAAAGGTTGTTGTTTCTAAGGTGGATGAAAATAGAAATCCAATTGAAGGAACAGAAATGGAATTTGATTGTGACTGCGTTTTATTGTCAGTTGGATTGATTCCAGAAAATGAATTGTCGAATGAATTAGGCATTGAAATGGATCCAAGAACACATGGCCCTATTGTTTATGAAAATATGGAGACTTCTATGGAAGGGGTATTCGCATCAGGTAATGTTGTGCATGTGCATGATTTAGTGGATTTTGTAAGTTTGGAAAGTGAAAAGGCTGGAATGGGTGCTGGTCGATATGTTTCAAATGGCGAAGTATCTAAGGATCGTGTCGTAAGGACGATAAATGGAGATAATATTTCGTATGTAGTTCCTCAATATATTCGTAAGGATAATGTAGAAAAGAGTGTTGAACTTTCTTTCCGTGTAAGAAGACCAACGCAACAGGTAAATATTGTCGTGAAGGATGGGGATACAGTCATTGCGAAATTTAAAAAGGAACATGTGATTCCAAGTGAAATGGAGAAGGTATCAATTCCTAAAATATTGCTTGAAAAGGCAGATAAAGAATTGGTTGTATCTATTGAGGAGGATGCGTAATGAGAGAGTTAATTTGTATAACATGTCCTAAGGGGTGCCATTTAAAAGTTGATGAAGAAAATGATTATAAAGTAACTGGAAATGGTTGTCCTAGAGGTGCAATCTATGGAAAGAAAGAGTGTACGCATCCAACTCGTGTTGTGACAAGTACTGTGAAAATTGTGGGTGCTGAGATTGAAAGATTGAGCGTGAAAACCAATGGGGATATTCCAAAGGAAAAGATTTTTGATGTGATGAAGGAATTGAATCGTGTGGTTGTGAAGGCACCTGTGCATCGTGAAGATGTAATTGTTTCTAACATTTGTGGTACGGGTGTTGATTTAGTTGCGACGAAAGACTTATAATATGGCTGTTAAAAAAGGGGAGCTTTTAGGCTGAGAGTAGGTTTGTCCTAGACCCTGTAACCTGATTTGGATAATGCCAACGTAGGGAATATATCTTTTTGATAGTGAGCTGCAGATTGGGTTTCTGTAGCTTTTTTTCTTGGTGGAGAAAATATGAATTATTCTATTTTTGATGTGGATGGAACAATACTGGATTCAATGGAAGTATGGAATACTTTGGCAAGTCAATATGTTCAAAGTTTGGGGATGGTTCCCGAAAAAAATCTTGATGAAATTGTTTCAGATATGAGTTTAGAACAGAGCGCAACATACTTGAAGAATCATTATAAAATCAATAAACAAGAAGAACGAATCATTTCTGAGGTATTGAATTTTATATCAGATTTTTATGAGTGTGAAGTGAACCTTATGCCTGGGTTTAAAGAGTTTATTTCACATTATGATTCGATTAATGTGATTGGTACAAGTTGTGATGAAGAGCTTGTAAAAATTGCGTTGAATAGACTGGGTGTGTTGAATTATTTTGAAGATATTATAACTTGTTCAAAGGTGAATAAGTCAAAGAATGATCCAGATTTTTATTTAGCTTGTGCACAAGTTTTAAAACAAAGACCAGAAGATATAGTGGTGTTTGAGGATGCAGATTATTGTATAGATGTGGCAAGAAAAGTCGGATTTAAAGTGGTTAAAATAAAAGATTGGAGAGATTTAAATAAAAAGTGCATTAACGATTGCGGGAAGTGATTCGAGTGGAGGAGCAGGCATTCAGGCAGATATCAAAACAATGTGTGCTAACCATGTGTTCGCAACAAGTGCAATCACGGCATTAACAGCGCAAAACACATTGGGAGTAACGGGTATTATGGATGTAACACCTGAATTTTTAGGTGAATAACTAGATGCAGTATTTACAGATATTTATCCGGATGCGGTAAAGATTGGAATGGTATCAAGTTCTGGTTTGATTGAAATGATCGCAAAGAAACTTAAGGAATATAAGGCAGAAAATATTGTCGTTGATCCTGTGATGGTTGCGACAAGTGGTGCTAGATTGAATAGTGAGGATGCGATTGAAACATTGAAAAAAGAATTGTTGCCTTTAGCTACTTTGATTACTCCAAATATTCTGGAAGCAGAAGTGCTTTCTGAAATGGAAATTACGGATGAGGCTAGTATGGTTGAAGCGGCTAAAAAAATCAGTGAAAATTTTGGGTGTGCTACTTTAGTTAAGGGTGGTCATCAAATCAATGATGCGAATGATTTATTGTATAGAAACAATTCATATGCTTGGTTTAAAGGGAAACGTATCAATAATTCAAATACACATGGGACGGGCTGTACTTTGTCGAGCGCAATAGCATCAAATCTTGCGAAGGGATATGATTTGGATACTTCGGTAAAACGAACAAAAGAATATATTTCTGGGGCATTAGGAGCAATGCTTGATTTGGGCAAAGGCTCAGGTCCTATGGATCATTCGTTTGCGATAGACAATGAATATACAACAGAATATGAAGGATAATAAGAAAACCATTCTAGTGTTGGCGTCTAGAATGGTTTCTTTTTGTTTAGTATTATTTTTAGGAGAGAGATATGAATATTGGTTTATTTCTATATTCATTGCCTTATCTT
>OHAY01000312.1_pt1 | contig 51828 bp, 52 predicted proteins | sample 1577191 | NCBI WGS metagenome assembly OHAY01 (sample SAMEA3541504, study PRJEB24748) | human gut metagenome | biome: human gut; feature: human-associated habitat; material: faeces | place: China | collected 2012 | reverse complement strand
CAAGTATCGTTTGTATCCAAGAATCCCCTGCATTTAGGCATGGGGAGTATGTCAACTCTATCATTATCTTGTAATAATTTTATGAAAATCTTGTAAATTTATATAAACTTTGTAAAAACAAGCAATATATATGCAAAAATAATGTAAAAACAGTAAAAAATTATGCTATAAACAGCAAAAAAAAAATCCCCAATACAGCAAAATGCCGTATTAGGGATTTTTCTATTATTTATCTTTTATTTTTTATTTCTGTATCATAATCCATACCATCAAAGATACGAGGTCTTTGTGCATTGAATTTATCATTTACAATACTTCTTGTAGGGTCAAATTCAGCCGTTTTTATATCTGCTAAATCCATAACAGTATGAATCATATCATCTGTCATATAAGGTCTATCAGCAGCTCTTTTGATTTGCTCCCATTTTTCAGGATATTTTGCTCTGAATTTTTCTGATGCCCACATAATAACTGGTATTTCAATCATATGATGTGTAGGATTTTCTTCAATATGACCAGACATATCTTCGCCTTCATCATATACAGCTTCACCGTGGTCAGGAACATAAATAACTAAAGTTTCACTATCACGGAATTTATCAATAATACTGCTCACTATATAATCATTATAATAAAGCGCATTATCATATTGAGCTACGATTTCTTTTTTACCATCTGTAATTGGTAAATTGATATCATCTTTACTAAATTTACTAAAACTATAAGGGAAACGATTATAATATAATCCATGTCCGCCCATCAAATGAACTACATAGAAATTTTTATCTTCACTTCTATTTGCTATAGCATCATCAATAAGCGGGAATAATTCACCGTCAACAATACCATAATCTTCTCTTGAATCGCGAATACGAGTGAATGCACTCACATCACTATGAGCTGCATAAATCTGAGCTACATTGCCCCAAACACCTGAAGTTTCCTGATTAGATAACCAATATGTCTTATATCCTGCAGCATTCATTACATCAATTAAATTATTGTAATGATACCATTCCTGGTCTGATTCACGATTACAAAATGTAAATAACTTACTCAATACTGCAATTGTAGTAGAATGAGGACTTACTACATCGCGGAAAACACTGATTTCACCTTTTTCATTTAAAGCATCAAGATTTGGTGTATTTGGTAAATAATATCCATAAAGATGCATATGGTTTCTATTTGTAGACTCACCTAAAATAAATACAATATTTTTTATTTCACTCTTATTTTCTGTGAGTTCTACTTTGCTATTTACTTGAGATGAAAGCTCTCTATAAGCCTGCATATTTCTTACAGCGACAGAAGTAGAAGCATATACTCTTTGTACTGGTAAAACTTCATCGTCCCAAATAAAATCTGTATATACAGTAAACATTCTTATAGTATAAAACACACTTAAAACCATCAAAGTACATACTATACCTGATTTTGTCTTTTGTTTTAAAGTGATTTTTTTCAGTGGATTGTATTTATATAAACCTACAATTAAAGCAATTAAAACAATGACAGAAGCCACTCCTGAAAAACCTATATACATAGAGAAAAATTCTGTAGCTTCTCGCATATTTGTTTCAAGTGCAGAATTTATAATACCTGTGCCAATCAAAGCTTTATAGCAATACATTGTAAAAAATTCACCGATAAATATAAGCCCTATTGGTATGACCAATACCGTTTTTACAATTTTTTGCAAAAATCGCTTTGGCAATAAATCAATAAGACAAGTTATTATCAATGAACCTAACCATACAGAAAAAATATATCCAATCGCCACGTCAATTTTATCTTCATCAAAAAGTGACCACGCTGTAGTTAAACTATTAATTATAAATAAAATCATGATAAACATAAAATGTTCATCAAAAATTCTTTGTAAATAACCTGTAAGTTTTCCTATAAAACCTTTATTTAACAACACAAAACGCCCTTTCTTAAGTCTATTTATTTTATATGTAAAATTTTTGTAAATAACTAAAATAAATATATACTATAAAAATTATTTTGGCAATAATAAATTAGTGCTAACTTCACTAAAAATAAAGATAAATAGCTGTAACAAAATGATAACTCAATTCGCTACAGCTATTTTTTATTAATCAATAAATTCTTTTGTCGGTGCTAATAGTTCTCTCAAATTTTCTTGTATACTTTTACCTGCCAAAAATAACCCTGAAGTTCCTCCCGTAAAAATTGTAGCACCCGCCTCAGCAAGCATTCTTGTTGTATTTTTATTTACATTTCCATCTGCTTGAATGCGTGTTTTAATATTATTTTGTTTTAACATATCACTCATCATCTTTATATGTTTTATTGCTTCTGGATTTATTTTTTGACCTGCAAATCCTGGATTTACAGTAAGCTTTAAAATCCATTCACATAAAGGAGCAAGTTCTATTAAATCATCTTTTGGCTCGGTATCTGCTCTATAAGCTAATACAGGTTTTGCCCCTAAGCTACGTATCTTAGCAAAAATCTCTTTAGGATTTTTCATGGCTTCATAATGAACTGCTATATATTCTACTTTTTTTTGAGCAAAAACTTCTATATAATTTTCTATATCATAAACAGCTAAATGTACTTCTATGGGCAATCTACTATTCTTTTTTAAATAATCACAAAGAATATCTCCTAATATATAACATTTATTAAATCTACCATCTACAACATCATAATGAAAAAATGCTACATCTGAGTCTTCTACTTTTTTTATACTATCTGCTAAATTTCCTAAATCCATACAAGATACAGAAGCTGATACTGCCGGCATAGGTAAAACATTTTTGTTAATCAATATATCCACATCCATTTTTTTATTATAAACTTAATAGTTTTCTAAAATCTGCCACATTTTTTTCTAATTCTCTATGTTTGAAAATTGATGAACCTATTACTATATCTGTTGCACCCGCATCTACAACTGTTTGTATATTATTTAAATTAATACCACCATCTACTTGAATAATAAAATTATAATTATTTTCATCTCTCCAATTTGCTAAATCTTTTATTTTCTTTGTACTCATTGGCAAATATGCTTGCCCACCAAATCCAGGTTCAACAGACATTACTAATACTTTTTTAATAATATTATCTTCTGCCATATATTTTAAAGACTCAAAATTTGTTGAAGGATTTAAAACTACTCCGCCTTGCATACCTAATTTATTAATAGTTTCTACTGTATGATATAAATGTTTACATGCTTCTACATGTACTGTTACAGAATTAACACCTGCTTCTTTTAATCCATTTAATAATGCATCTGGATTTGTTACCATTAAATGTGCATCAAAATTCATTTTAGTTTTTGGTCTTAAATGTTTTATTAAATCTATACCAAAAGTAATATTACTTACAAAATGTCCATCCATTACATCTAAATGTAAATCTTTTATACCAGATTGTTCTAATCTTTTTACATCATCAGCTAAACAACTAAAATCTGCTGCTAATATTGAAGGGGATAATACTACTGTCATTTTCATCATTCCTTATAATTTTATATTTTAATAAAAATAAGAGTGCCCTTATTTTGTATATTCACAAAAAGGACACTCCAAAATTAGGGATTTTGGTAGGGTATGTGTAAAAATTTTTATAAGTTTATTTAAGCATAGATAATGCTTTATTAACTACATTTTCAACAGTAAATCCATATTTTTTAAATAATACATTAGCTGGTGCTGATGCTCCAAATGTATCAATAGTTACAGATTTACCTTTAAAGCCAAGATATTTACCCCAGCAAATGCTAGAGCCTGCTTCTACAACTAAACGTTTTTCTACAGTTTGTGGTAATATCTTTTCTTTATATTCATCACTTTGTTGTTCAAAAATATCCATACAAGGCATACTTACAACACGAATGTCAAAACCTTTTTCCATCAATTCTTTTTTAGCATCTACAGCCAAACTAACTTCTGAACCACTAGCAATAATTATGGCATCTGGTTTTGCTTTTATAGACTCTGCTATAATATAGCCACCTTTTAAAGCCTCTTTACTACTACCTTCTATTTGTGGTAAATTCTGTCTAGATAATGCAAGAACTGTTGGTGTATTTTTACTTGTAATTGCGCTATACCATGCAGCAGCAGTTTCTGTAGCATCAGCTGGTCTAAACACATTAATATTAGGCATAGCACGAAGCATTGCTAACTGTTCAATAGGTTCATGAGTTGGTCCATCTTCACCAACACCAATACTATCATGTGTCAATACATAAGTTACAGGTATTTTCATCAAAGCAGCCAATCTTGCCATTGGTTTTAAATAATCACTAAATACAAAGAATGTACCTACAAATGTTTTTGTACCACCATATAAAGTAATACCATTTGCAATTGCTGCCATAGCAAATTCACGAACACCATAGTGAATATTTCTACCTAAATAATTATTCTTACTAAAACTTCCGCCATCTTTAATTACAGTTTTATTTGATGGTCCAAGGTCAGCACTACCACCCCAGAAATTTGGCATAATTTTAGCTAAACGATTAATCATATTTCCAGATAAACTTCTTGTTGCTTGCGGTTTATCTTCATAAGACCAAAATTCATCGCAATTTAATAATTTTTCATTATCGATTACTGCAAAATATTTATCCCATAGTTCTTTCTTTTCTGGATATTTTTCACAATAAGCTTTGAATAATTTATTCCAATTATCTTCAGCTTCTTGTCCTTTTTTAGCTTTTTGAGCAAAATTATCATATACATCTTGTGGAATTACAAATGCTTCTTGTTCTTCCCAACCAAGATTATCACGTAAAGCTTTTACATTTTCTTCACCTAATGGTGAACCATGTGAGGATTCACTACCTTCTTTAGCAGGGCAACCAAATGCAATTTTAGTCTTTACTGTAATAAATGATGGTTTTGTCTTTTCTAACTTAGCAAGTTCAATAGCTTTGCTAATTTCTTCTAAATTATTACCATCTTCAACAGTTAAAGTCTGGAAACCAAATGCTTCCATACGTTTATTTACATCTTCTGTAAATGCTAAATCTGTATTACCTTCAATAGTAATATTATTGCTATCATATAAAACAATTAATTTACTTAAACCTAATGTACCAGCTAACGAGAATGCTTCCGAAGATATTCCTTCTTCCATACAACCATCGCCACCTAATACAAAAGTATAGTGATCAATAATATTATAATCTTCAGTATTAAAAGTAGCTGCCATATGGGCTTGAGCCATAGCCATACCTACAGCCATTCCCATACCAGCACCTAATGGTCCTGTAGTTGCTTCTACACCTACAGTATGACCATATTCTGGATGACCAGGTGTTAAAGAATTATCTTGTCTAAAGTTTTTCATATCTTCAATAGTTAAACCATATCCAAATAAATGAAGAAGTGAATATAATAAACTTGAAGCATGCCCTGCTGATAAAATAAATCTATCTCTATTTACCCATTTAGGATTTTTAGGATTATGTGTTAAATGATTAGCCCATAATTCATATGCCATTGCTGCACTACCAAGTGGCATACCAGGATGACCTGAATTAGCTTTTTGTACAGTATCTGCTGCTAATACACGAATAGCATTTACAGATTTTTGCTCTATATTCATTAGGCTATACCTCCTTTAATTCTAAATTATCCAGAATATTGGGATAATTATTTTTTATATAATGATTATTATTTTATACTTATCTATTTTTTTCATAATTCATCATGGCTTCTACACGTTTAGCATATTTTCCACCTAAATGTTCTGTGCTAAGCCAAACTTTTGTAAATTCCCATGCCATATATTCAGAAATAATTCTTGCTCCCATACACAAAACATTTGCATCATTATGAGCTCTTGTCATTTCTGCTGAAAATAAATCACTTACTAAAGACGCTCTTATACCTTTTACTTTATTAGCCATCATTGACATACCAATACCTGTACCACAAATTAAAATACCGTATTTAGTATCTAAATTATTAGCTACATCTTCACAGACTTTTATAGCATAAGCACCAGCATCTACAGAATCTTCACTATAAGTTCCTTTATCTTCCACATCATAACCAGCATCTTGTAATTGCTGTATTAAAAATTGTTTCATTTTATAACCAGCATGGTCTGAACCTATCACTATTTGTTTCAAGAAAATTCCCTCTATTCAGTTTTTATTTATTTTCAGGTAATGGTTTTAATACAATTTTTATAGTTTCACCAGATTTCATTAATTTATAAGCTTTATCCCATTCATCAATATTTAATTCATCTGTTATCATTAAATCTGCTCGTATATCCCCATTTGCCATATAATTTAAAGTTGCAGGCCAATCATGAGTATTCTGACTACGACTTCCAGAAACAACTAGTTCCTTTTGGATAATTTTTGAAAAATCTACTACAACTTCATCTTTAGCAAATAAACCTACCTGAACATATTGTCCTTTTTTTCTTAATAAATCCATTCCCAAATGCATTGAAGGAACAGCACCTGTACAATCATAACAAATATCTGCACCATATCCATCAGTAAGACTATTAACTAATTCATGAGGATCATCTTTTTGTACATCTACAATATAATCTATACCAAATTTTTCTTTAGCAACTTTTAATCGACCACTATCTTTAGTTAGACCTGTCATTACTACTGTACCACCTTTTGCTCTTACAATTTGTGCCACAAGTAATCCAATTGGTCCTGGACCTAATACTAAAACAATATCTCCTTTTTTTATAGTTGCTTTACAAACACCATGATGAGCACAAGCTGCTGCTTCAGTTATTGCAGCTTCTTTACAAGATAAATTTTCAGGTAGTACATGTACACTAGCTCCTCTAGCTACAATATAATTTGCACATGCTCCATCTTGTTGTGTGCCTAATCCTTTACGAGTTGGACATAAATTATATTCTTTTTCTAAACAGTATCTACACTTTCCACAAATTTCAAAAGTAGTTTCTGATGTTACCTTATCTCCAACTTTTACATGTTTTACATTTTCGCCTACTTCTACAGCAATTCCAGCAAATTCATGCCCTATAATTAAATCTTTAGCATTAATATTATAATGACCTTCATATGTATGAATATCACTACCACAAACACCAATATATTCAACTTTTATTTTTACTTGATCTTTATTTATTGTAGGTTCTGGTTTATCAATTATTTGCCAATTACCAGCACCTGGTTCCATTTTTACTAATGCTTTCATTTTATATCCCCTCTTTATTTCTACAGAGCTGCCACATTTTAAAAGTGTCAGCTCTATATTTTATTAATCTAATTGAATAAAGCAAATGCTTTAAATATTATAAAATTAATTAAGTTTCCTGCTTGGTCTATACTAGATATAAGTGTTGAACCTTCTGGCATTTTAAAGTTTGCAATAACACCCATTGTTGTTTGAAATTCTGCCATAGCAGTTGACATTAATAAAGATAAACTGATTACTACAATACCTGCTAATACAGAATGAACTATATTTCCACGTGCAGCTGCTACAATCATTGCTACTATAAATGGAATAGTTGCTAAATCACCAAAAGGTAATACATTATTTCCTGGAAGAATTACAGCTAATAATATTGTTATTGGTACTAAAATTAAAGCAGTTGCTATTACTGCTGGATGTCCTGTAGTTACTGCTGCATCCAAACCAATATAAATATTTGCATTTTCACCAAAACGTTTTTGTAATACATTACGTGCTGCTTCAGAAATTGGAATTAATCCTTCCATTAAAAGTTTTACCATACGAGGCATTAAAACCATAACACCTGCCATAGCCATACCAACTTTAGCTACTTCACCTGCATTATATCCTGCTAAAACCCCTAATACTGCGCCTAAAAAAAGTCCCATAAAAATTGGTTCACCAAAAATACCAAAACGTTTTTGAATAGAATCTGGATCTGCTTTTAAATTTTTAATTACTGGAATTTTTTGAATCAACCAGATCAAAGGTATACCTAATGGAGCATATGAACAAGTAGAACCTGTTGGTACAGATACGCCTGGTAAATCAAAATACTTTTCCATATAAGGAGCTGTCCAATCTGCTATTTTTAATACAACAATTTCAAAAATAATAGCTGCAACAATAGCTTGCCAAAAACTTCCTGTTAAAGCATATACACATGCACCACAAAATGTAAAATGCCAATAATTCCAAATATCAACATCCATAGTTTTTGTTGTTTTTGTAAATAACATAATGATATTTACAACTAAAGCTAATGGTAAAACAAAGGCTGCAATAGGTGATGCCCATGCCATACTAGCAGAACCTGGCCAACCTATATCTATTGCATTTAATTGTATTCCAAAATTTTTAATCATTGCTTGAGCTGCTGGGCCAAGATTATCACAAAGTAGTGCTACTACTAAGTTAATACCTACAAATCCCACTCCAATAGTAAGACCGGAATGGAATGATTTCGCTGGACCACATCTAAAAATTAGTCCAATAATGAATATAAATACTGGTAATATAACAGTTGGTCCTAATCCTAAAAACGCTTGAAACATAGGAACTAAATTTTCCATAATAAGCCTTCTCCCTTTATTGAATTTTACTAGTAGAACATATTTTTATGTTCTACTAGTAATTGATTTTAATTATGCTACTTTATTTTTTTAACTCTGCAAGAATTTCTTCTTTTGTTTTATCTAAGCCAATTCCAGTTAAAAATGCTCTAGCATTAATTACTGGAAAATTATATTTGCTTTTATCTGCTACTGTTGTTGTAATAAGTAAATTTGCTCTATCAGCATAACTAGGTACTTCCATCATTTTGCATTGAATAATCTCCACTGGAATATTATTTAATTTCGCAAGTTTTGTAACTGCATCATTAACTACTGTAGAAGTAGCAATTCCTGTCCCACAAGCAACTAAAACAATTTTCTTTTCCATATAAAACACTCCTTAAAATTATTTAATTTATTTTATTACTCTTAGTTACCTAATTGTAATTTATCACTAATAAAATTTTTTATATTATCTATAGATTTTTCATTTTTAATATAATTTAAAGCATTTTCATCTTGTAAAATTCCCATCAAACTTTGTAATAATTCTAACTGTGCATGTTCTTCTTTCATTGCTAACATAAAAATCAAATCAACTTTTACAGTATTACTATCATCCCCCATAATTACAAAATCAACAGCCTTATTTAATCTAGCAATACTTATAGCTGGAATATCTACATGCTGAATATCAGTATGCGGTATAGCTACTCCACCAATTAAAGTTGGTAATCCTGTTGCAAAAACTTTTTCTCTTTCAATAACAGCTTTTTTATATGTATCTTTTACATATCCTAATCGATGGAGATTATCTGCCATTATTTCTAGTACGTCTAATTTATCTTTAACATCGATATCTAATAAAATAAGTTCTTTTTTTAAAATAATATTCATATTCCTAGCTCCATAATTTATTATTTAATTCTTCTCTTAAAACATTTTTTCAAATTCATTAATAAAAACTTCATAAGATTTATTTTTTAATATTGAATTAACTCCATTTTTTAACTTTATATAGTTATATAATTTCAAAAACATTGGTTCCCATAAATTCATTTTTCCTTTTTCTACATTCAAAAGAAATACTACTTGTACAAATAAGTCATCCCATATAATAGGCTTATTCAAAATCAATATTGATATAAAAGATGTTCCGCATTCATTATAAATAGGATGAGGTATAGCTACTAAATCACCTATTGATGTAGAAGACATCTCTTCTCTTTCAAATATAGACATTTTTGCATTATTATTCATTAAACCTTTTTTTATTGCTTCATCTGCTAAAAAATTTATACACTCTTCTTTTGTTTCAAAATTTTTACCAATATAAAAATTATCTTTGTTAAAAAATGTTGTAATTTCTAATAATTCTGTAGTTTCTTTATGAAAAATCTTATTTTCAATATTTTCCACATCTTCCTTTTGTAACATACGATTAATTCTGATTATTTTATCCGATTTAACATTTTTTAATGGTACAGTAGATAATATATAATCTACATTATCTAATATTTGATTATTAATCTCATAGCTTGGCATAACTTTTATTACATTTAATCTATTATGAAAATATTCTTCTACTTTTGCTTTTAATAATACAGATATTCCTAATCCTGAAGAACATACTATTATTATATTTTTAGCCTTAATATTTTCTTTTATACCATTTCTACTTAATGCTGCACCAAAATGAAGAGCTATATAACCAATTTCATTTTCATTAATTTTTATATTGTCATATTGTTCAACAATTTTACCAGCAATTACCCCCATTTGAAATGCTAACGGATAATCATTTTTTATAGTTTCTAACAATTCATTTCTGATATTCATCTGAAATTGTATTCTTGTTAATGCTATATTTAAATGCAATGTTAAACCATCAATTAAATATTCATCATTAGTAAAATCAATAGATAACTTTTCATGAATTTCTTTTAAAATTATATTTACTAATTTTTTTACATGTTTTTTGTCCATTGATTCACTAATATCTGTTAATTTCTTGCTAGCTAATAAGCATTGAGCAATATAATATACTTCTGAACAAGCTATATCTATATTCATCTTTTTTAATATATTATCTATTAACTCTTTAGCTACATTATATTCAAAAGTATTTTCTATTTTATTAGCAATACTAGACGGATAGGATACAAATTTATTACAATTAGAACGTTGCATGCCTATTGCTATATGTAGACAAAATTTTTCTTTAGATCTATCTGCTAATTGTATTTTTTTATAACTTAATGTTTCTTTTATTATTTTATCTAATAACTCAATATCTACATTTGCTAAAATCTTCTGGAAAAATTTTTCTGTACTACATGTATTTATCATATCTACTATGCAATAACGTATCTTAACTTCTTCACCAATAACCTTTATACCCTTTGTTTTATATTGTGTAACTTTTAAATCATATTTTTGTAAGATATCTTTTACTTCATTTAAATGCATCTTTAATGTAGATAAACTTATATACATTTCTTCTGCTAAATCATTTTGTGTAATAACAATATCTTTAAAAGTATTTTCTAACAGTCTATACAATATATAATTTATCCTTTGTTTTGCTGTTTCTAAATTACTAACACCTTCTTGAAACAAATTTTGTTCAGCAGTATCAAGTTGCTCAAATTTATTAAAGCGATATCCCTTATTAGGGCTAGAAATTATTCGTATATCATATTCAACTAAATATTCTTGTAAAGCTTTTATATCTGAACGTATTGTTCTTGAAGAAACACCTAACTGTTGAGACATAAATTCTCCACTCAATCCTGTTTGATGTTCTTTTAACATATCAAATATTTTCTTTCTTCGTTTATTAATCTTTGCCATTTTCAATACTCCCTTAACTTGATTAAATTGTATCAAAAATTAGCAATCCATCATAGATTGATTGTTTTCCGCAACATGCGGAAATATTTTTATATTTTATTTTAAATATTATAAAAATTTCCTCATTATATTTTTATGCGGAAAAACTAAATTATATACAAAAAACTCAATTAAGTAATATTCATAAATACCACTTAATTGAGTTCTTTTATTCCAATTTATTCTTTTTTAAGCTATCCTATTTGCCTACACCAGCACCATAGACAACAAATTGATTTTCTCCATCAAAACCGAGATTTTGATTTAAAACTTCATCATCAAAAGCACCTAATGCACATACTTTTATATGCATTGTCTGTGCTGCTAAATATAAGTTTTGGCAAACATGTCCAGCATCTAAATAAATATAGCGATATGCTCTTTCACCAAACATGCAATCCATTCTTTCATAAACAGCCGTCCATAAAAATACTACAGCTGCATTATTTGCTACACCTACTGTAGAAAATTGGCTACAGATTTTTTCTTCAATATCTTCTGCGTCAGATACTAATAATAATTTATGCTCTAATGGTAAAAAGCGATATAAACCTGGTTTTATACCTTCAACACGGCGAATATATAAAAATGTTTCCAATGCATTTCTACCGCCAGCAGAAGGTACATTTCTAATAGTCTTCGTCTGCATTACCATTTTTACGCCTTGAGTACACCATAAAAGATATGATAATTCTTTATTAGATAACTCTTTCGTATCATCATATTGACGAAGTGTAGAACGAACTTCTATCATTTCCAAAAAGTTCACCTGTGCATCTGGTAATACATCTGGGTCTACAAGGTCAATCAATACTGCATCTTTTGCATATGGTAATTCAAAAGGTGGCAAATTATCTATTTTTTTTGCAGTACCACGCTTCCATGCAGAATCTTTCATATAGTCAAGTCTAGCTTGTCCCATCATCAATTCTCCTCTTTAAGATTTATTTTTTTTGATTTCTTTCTTACCAAATCTATGATATTCTCCACCATTTCTTCTGCTCATCAATTCAGCTAATAAATCATCTGGAGTAATATTATGATATGCCAATAAAACAAGACAATGATACCATAAATCACTCATTTCATAAAGAATTTCTTCTTTATCCATATTTTTAGAAGCAATTATTGTTTCTGTACATTCTTCGCCTACTTTTTTCAAGATTTTATCTTGACCTTTTTCAAATAAATAATTAGTATATGAACCTTCTACTGGATTTACTTGACGGTCTTTAATTGTTGCATATAAATCATTTAAAACTTTAGCAATAGAAGTATTATCCTGTGGTTGAGCCATAGGTACTAAATCTTTGCTATCTGGAAATAATCTGCGGTCAGTAAAGCAAGTATATGTGCCAGTATGACAAGCCATACCTGTTTGATGAACTTTTACCAACAAAGTATCACCATCACAATCATAATAAATTTCACTGACAGATTGTTTATTGCCAGAAGTTGCCCCTTTATTCCAAAGTTCTTGACGAGAACGACTATAAAACCATGTATATCCTGTTTCTATAGTTTTTTGTAGTGATTCTTTGTTCATATATGCAAGCATTAAAACTTTGCCATTAGCTTCTTGCACTACAGCTGGCACCAAGCCTTTTTCATCAAATTTTACTTTGTCGATATCTATCATTACAATCTAACCTCCACACCACGAGATTTTAAGTATTCTTTTACTTGACGAATGCTAAATTCTCCATAATGGAATACTGAAGCAGCAAGTACTGCATCAGCTTTTCCTTCTGTTAATACTTCGTAAAAATGTTCTAATTTTCCTGCTCCACCTGAAGCAATTACTGGTACATTTACAGCTTCTGAAACTGCACGCGTAAGTGGTATATCATAACCATTTTTTGTACCATCAGCGTCCATACTTGTGAGCAAGATTTCACCGGCTCCCAAAGAAACTGCTTTTTTCACCCATTCTAAACAATCTATTCCCGTTGGTGTTCTACCACCATTTATATAAACTTCCCAAGAATTTTCGCCATTTCGCTTAGCATCTACAGCAAGCACGATACATTGATTGCCAAATTTTTCTGCTCCCTCTTTGATTATAGAAGGGTCTTTTATCGCTGCTGTATTCATAGATACTTTATCTGCACCAGCCTTGAGCATTTTGCGCATGTCTTCTACAGTTCTAATTCCTCCACCAATGGTAAATGGAATGAAAACTTGACTTGCACAATCATTTGCTACTTTTACAATAGTATCACGTTGTTCATTAGAAGCTGTTATATCTAAAAAAACAAGTTCGTCAGCCATTTCTTTATCATATACGGAAGCAAGCTCTATAGGGTCGCCTGCATCGCGCAAAGAAACGAAATTTGTTCCTTTAACAACTCGTCCTGCTTTTACATCAAGACAAGGGATTATTCTTTTTGTGTACATTATTTATCCCGTTGCCAAAAATCTATAAAAATATAAAAATTTGTTTATTTCCTTCTTCATTGAATCCGATTTTGCCATAGCTACTTTCGTTTGATATGATTCTCCAAAGGCTTAAATTCGGATACAACGAATCCTACATATTAGCATTTTCTTGCTTGTGAAACTATGCTAATTTATACATAGATAAATTTAGTGAAGCATTTAAATCCCTATCAATTACTGCTCCACAATGTGGACATCTATAAACTCTATCTTTTAGTTTTAAATCTTTCTTTATAAATCCACACTTGCTACAAGTTTTTGATGATGGATAAAATCTATCCACTACTACTAATTCAATTCCATTTAATTCAGATTTATATGTTATATACTGTCTAAATTTATGAAAACATTGTTTTTTTACTGAATCAGATAAATGTTTATTTTTCATCATTCCAGAAACATTCAAATCTTCTATTACAATTCTATATGGTTTGGTTTTCACTATACTTGTTGTAACTTGATGAATATAATTGTTTCTAATATTAGCTAATTTTCTATATATTAGTTTTGTTGTATTCTCTAATTTTTTTATATTTTTAGTTTTGATAAATTGGCAACGTTCACCTCCTTCTTTTTTGATTTTATTTATTTCATATTTTCTACTTATTTGTCTTTGCTTTTGTTTTAATCTTTTTTCTAATTTTTTTACTTTTTTAGTCTTATTAATGTTTTTAAATACTTTTCCATCTGAACAAATAGCCAACTCTTTCAATCCTAAATCTATACCTAATGAAATATTTGTTAATTCTTCTTGTTTTTTATCTACCTCTATTCCAACAGATAGATACCAATATTTATTATCATAAGTTATTCTAGGATTATTATATTTAACATTAATTGGTATTTGTTCATTTATTTTTATCCAACCTACTTTTTCAATTAAAACTTTTTTCTTTTTAACTTTTAATTTTATCGGGTCGTTATAAAAACTAGGTTTACTTTTTTTCTTACTTTTAAATTTGGGTTTGTTAGCTAAGCTTTTAAAAAATCTTTTATAAGCCTTACAAGCATCTTTTACAGATTGTTTAGTGATATTATTTGATACTTCATTTAACCAAGTTAGTTCAGACTTTTTAAGTTGAGTTAATTCTTTTCTGATAACTCCGTCGTTAATAAATTTACCACCATTTTTATAATTTTCTTCCTGTTTTGCGAGAGTATAATTATAGATGAATCTAGCAGTTCCTACAGATTGCCACAGTTTTTGTTCTTGCTCTTTTGTTGGATAAATTCTAACTTTTTTCGCAAGTATCATCTTCTGCTAACTCCTTAATCATTTTTTTAGCTTTATTAGCTCTTTTTCCTTGAAGTCTACAACTAAATACAGTAACTATTTGAATTAAATCTTCTACTAACTCTTGTTCTTCAGTTCTCTCTGTATTATCAATAATTTCAATTGTTGTTCCATATTTTTCACAAAGATTTTCTATCAATTCATATCCAAATCTAATTAATCTATCTTTATAAAGAATTACTACTTTCTCAATCTCTGAATTAGTAATCATATCAATTAATTGATTCAGTCCTTTTTTATTATAGTTAATTCCGCTTCCAATATCCGTTATTATCTCAAATTGATAACCTTTTGCAATCATATATGTCCTTACATTTTCAATTTGCCTTTCAAGGTCATCTTTTTGCTTAGTTGAACTAACTCTGCAATAACCAACAATTTTTTTATTTATTTTAGTTTTTATCTTCAAACCTAAAAAATTATTAAGTTGTTCTTGAGAATAATATCTTGTACCACCAGTAGTTACATAAGCAGGTTTAAAAGTATTATTTTTATCCCAATTTCTAAGAGTTTGAATTGTTTTCCCTATTTTGTCTGCAAATTCTCCTATTGAGTAATATTTCATATTATCACCTCAATAGTATTATATCATAATCTTTAAACAATTTATAGATTTTTATATAAAATTATATATTATTTATAACAGCTTTAAGCCTCCTTAGCTATTTTTATAGCCTCTTGTAAAGATAAATTATCTGTATAAATAGCTTTACCTACGATTACGCCTTCAATGCCATCTTGTTCATAACCTTTTAAAATTTTAATATCTTCAATAGAAGATACTCCGCCAGAAGCTACTACTTTTACCCCACTATAACTTGCAAGTTCTGCTGTCGCTTTTGCATTTACACCAGATAAAGTGCCATCACGAGAAATATCTGTATAAATAATATGTTTTACACCAGCTTCAGCCATTTTTTTAGCTAATTCTTTCGCTTCCACATTGCCAGATACGCCCCAGCCATCAACAGCTACAATGCCATCTTTAGCATCAATACCTACAACAATGCGTTCACTACCATATTTTTTGCAAGCATCTTTTACTAATTGCGGATCTTTTACAGCTACAGAACCCAAAATAACACGACTAACACCCATATCTAAAACTTGCTTGATATTTTCCATAGTGCGAATACCGCCACCGAGTTCTACAGGGATATTCACTGTTTTTAATATCATTTCTACAACATCTAAATTCTGTGATTTTCCTTTTAAAGCTCCATCTAAATCAACTAAATGAAGGTACTGACCGCCTTCATCTTCCCATTTTTTTGCCATGATTTCTGGACGTTCAGAAAATACAGTTTCCTGATTAAAATCACCTTTTACAAGGCGTACACATTTACCATTTCTAATATCTATCGCTGGAAAAATAATCAATCTTCATTCACCCTTCTACAAAATTTTTAATAATTTTTAAACCAATATCACCTGATTTTTCAGGGTGAAATTGTGTCGCTACTACATTATCTTTTCCCACAGCAGCTACCAATTCTTCGCCATAACTAGATTTAGCTAAAACTATAGATTTATCTTCTGGACAAGCCTGATAGCTATGTACAAAATAAACATATGGTTCTTCTTTCAATCCTGCAAATAAATTAATATTTACATTCTGATTATTTTCTTCATCAATAACTAAAGAATTCCAACCCATATGCGGAATTTTTAGCCCAGGAGCATTTATTTTTTTTACCATGCCTTTAAAAATTCCTAAGCCTCTTATTTCTGGTGACTCCTCACTGCCTTCAAACATGATTTGTTCACCTACGCAAATTCCCATTACAGGTTTTCCTTGTTCAATAGCTTCTAAAACAGAATTTTTTAAGCCTGATTGCTCAAAATTTTTCATGCAATCACCAAAAGCACCTACACCAGGAAGTACAATTTTATCGGCTTTTTCTATTACTTTTGCATCACTTGTAAGCACTACGTCTGGAGAAAATTTCAAAAATGCTTTCTCCACACTAAATAAATTGCCCACACCATAATCCACAATTGCAATCATTAGAATAACTCCTTTAACTAAAAATTTTTATCTTATTCTAATACTCCTTTTGTTGAAGGAATTTTATCTAATGCTCTTTGATCGAATTCTACAGCTTGTCTTAAAGCATGACCTAAAGCTTTAAATACACCTTCTACTTTATGATGAGAATTTTTTCCATACATCACTTTTATATGCAATGTAATTCCAGCATTAAAGGCAAAAGCTCGCATAAATTCTTCGACAAGTTCTGTATCAAAATCGCCAATCATAGGAGCTAACTCACCCATATCACATACTAAATAAGGTCTACCACTTATATCTAAAGACACCAAAGCTAACGCTTCATCCATAGGAACATAAAAAGTTCCATAGCGATTTATACCACGTTTATCACCAATTGCTTCTTTAAATGCCTGCCCTAAGGCAATACCACAATCTTCTACACTATGATGACCATCAACTTCTATATCACCATCACAGAAAATCTCCATATCTATCAAGCTATGTGCTGATAATAAAGTCAACATATGGTCAAAAAAGCCGATTTTAGTCTTAATATTTGATTTTCCTGTGCCATCAAGATTTAAGTTTATATCAATAGCTGTTTCTGCTGTAGTGCGTTTTATAGCACCACAGCGTTTTTTATTTAAATCCATACCATTCAATCCTTTTAATTTTGACTTTCTACAAAATCTTTTATAGCTTTATACACAGCATCATTTTCTGGTCTAGTTCCCATAGAAATGCGCAAGCAATTTTCAAGTCTTGGAGCATTGCCAAAAGAACGCACACCAATACCAATATTTTCAAGATATTCATTTAAAGCTACAGCTTTATCATATTTTATCAAGATAAAATTAGTTGCAGATGGATAAACTGTTATTCCATCGATTTTGCTCAACTGTTCACTCATGCGTTTTCTTTCTGCCACTGTCATTTGAATGCGTGGAATATATTCATCTCTCATTTGATACACTATATCAGCAGTGATAGCAGATAATACATTTACATGATATGGCATACAAGCTTTGCCTACCATTTCAATAATTTTTTTATCAGCAATCAAATAACCAACTCTAGCACTAGCTAAACCATAAGCTTTAGAGAAAGTTCTTGCAATCATCAAATGTGGATAATCTTTTAAAAATCTCATTGCAGACTCGCCATCAAATTCTACATATGCTTCATCAATGACTAAAGCACAATCAATATTTTTGGCTACATATTCAATATCTGCCATAGGAATTTTTGTACCAGTAGGATTATTTGGGGAACAAATGACAGCAAGAGAAGCTTTATTTTCTTTTACAGCATTGACAAAATCACTTGCATTGAAAGTATAATCATCATTTAAATCCACAGGTACACCAATGGAAGCGCTAAATTTGGCATAGATTTTATACATGGAAAAAGATGGTTGTGGATATACTATTTTTCTACCTCTACCGCCAAAAGCGAAGAATAATTTTTCCAAAATTTCACTTGAACCATTAGCGATTAAAATATTTTCTTTATCTAATCTAAAATTATCAGCAATCTGTTCTGCTAATAATTCAACTTGTTCATTAGGATAACGGTTAAAAGCTACAGAAGCTAATCGTGCCATCAATCTATCTTCAATTATCGGTGGCAAATTCATATTAGACTCATTTGCATTTACCTTTATATCCCAATCACGCTCCACTACATCGTAGCTAGGCATATCTTTTAAACCAGTTCTATATTTTAATTTAATCAATTTTTTCACCTCTTAATTTTATTGCATTTGCATGAGCTTGTAATCCTTCTGCTTCAGCTAAACGAACGATATCAGAACTTACCTCTTGCAAAGCTTTTTGTGTATATGAAATTATGCTTGTACGTTTCATAAATGTTTCTGTATTCAATACAGAATAATAACGTGCTGTGCCACCTGTAGGAAGTACATGGTTTGGCCCTGCAAAATAATCTCCAAGTGGTTCAGGGGAATAAGCACCTAAAAATACTGCGCCTGCATGACGTACATAAGGAAGTAAACTAAATGGATTTTCAGTCAAAATTTCCATATGTTCTGGTGCAGAGTAGTTCGCAAGTTCCATTGCCTGCATGAGATTTTCAGTCAAAATAATGCGACCATTTCTTTCTAAAGATGCTTTGGCAATTTCTTTTCTAGGCAATTTAGCTAATTGTTTTTCTACTTCTGCCAAAACTTTATCTGCTAAGGCTTCATCATCAGTGAGTACAATGCTAGAAGCGAGCATATCATGTTCTGCCTGACTTAACATATCTGCTGCTGTATATACTGGGTCTGCTGTTTTATCTGCTACAATCAAGATTTCACTAGGACCTGCTAGCATATCAATATCACAATGTCCATATACTGCTTTTTTGGCAAGAGTTACGAAAATATTACCAGGACCTGTGATTTTATCAACTTTCGGAATAGTTTCTGTTCCAAAAGCCATAGCAGCTATAGCTTGAGCTCCACCTACTTTATAAATAGCATCAATACCTGCTTCTTTGGCAGCTATCAATACATATGGGTTTAATTTTCCATCACGAGATGGTGGTGCCATCATGATGATTTCTTTAACACCTGCCACTTTTGCTGGCATTACATTCATCACTACAGAAGAAGGATAAGCTGCTGTTCCACCTGGAACATAAACACCTACTCTATCTAATGGTATTACAGATTGCCCTAATATAGAGCCATGATTTCTATATGTAATCCATGAATTTGGTTTTTGTTCTTGGTGATATCTACGTACATTTTCAATAGCCTTACGCAAGGAATTTACGATATCTTCATCAGCAACTTCATATGCTTGAGCATATTCTTCTTGTGTTACTAAAAATTGACTAGGAGTGAAATCTGCTCCATCTAATAATTTTGTATATTTAATCACAGCTTCATCACCATTATGGCGAACTTCATTTACAATGCGTTCTACAATCTGATTAGCTGTTAAATCTTCACCGTATAATTCTTTATTTTTTTCACGAATACGAGGATTTAATTCCACTTCATCGAAAGCGGCTTTATCTAATTTTTTTTGTATTGCTTCTAAGCCTAATTCTTTTACTTTTAAAACTTCCATTTATTCATTAGCCCCTTCCAATTCCATTTCCAAAGCTTTTACTAATTTACTGATGCGGTCAAATTTTAATTTAAAACTTGCACGATTGGCAATCAATCTAGCACTAGCTTCAGCAATAAATGCTATTTCTTCTAAATTATTTTCACGAAGTGTAGTTCCTGTTTCCACTATATCGACGATACTTTCAGATAGACCTACGATTGGCCCTAATTCGATAGAACCATTCATTTTTATATATTCCATCTGCATACCTTTACTTGTGAAAAATTGTTTTGCCACATTAGGGAATTTAGTTGCTACACGTGTATGTGTATAATCTGTTAATTTTGCTCTTTTTTTATCTTTTGGCACAGCCATCATCAGATGACATCTGCCAAAACCTAAATCCAATAATTCATAAACATCTTTTTGAGCTTCCATCAGCACGTCTTTACCAATAACACCTATATCTGCTGCTCCATGTTCTACATATGTAGGCACATCAGCCGTTTTAGCTATGATAAATTTCAATTTTAATTCTTCATTAGTTATAACCAATTTTCTTGATTTTTCTTCTAAATTATCAGCTACAAAACCAACTTTAGCAAATAAATCTTTAGCTAAATAAAATAATTTGCCTTTTGGTAATGCTATCGTTAAATATTGCATATCGTCTTTTATCATAAAATCTAACCTCTTTTTATCAATTTAAACTATCCGCTAAACAAAGTATCTGTAGTTCACTACAAGCTTTACAATCAACTTTATCATGATGATATCTTATTATTTCAGCAATATTATTAAGACCTAATCCACTTAATTTTTCAGCGCCCAGTTGTGCATGATTGTAATAAATATACAAAGCATATCTTCTTTTTTGCCAAAAACTTTTTTCTTTATTTAATTTTAGCTTTTCAGCCCTATTAGCCCATTGTTTACTTTTTTGTGGTAAAAATTTTCCTAAAAGTACACTTGTTACTTTATCCATTAAACAAATATCTTTAGCTGTTCTACCTACATCATGAAGTAAACAAGCTCTTATCAATAAATTATAATCTACATTTTCATATTGCTTTTGTTCTATAATTTTTTGTGCTGTATATGCCACATTCAATACATGACGTTGGTCATAAACTCGCATGGCAAAAAATAATTTTTGTTCTTCATCATTTAAATATTTATCAATAAATACTTTGTCTTCTACTGTCAGTTTAGCTTTAATAGCTCGCCAAAATTGTCTTATACGCTTAATCATTATTCTAAATAAATTAATTCCTTAAATAATTTATTTTTGATATAAAGCTGTGCCTGCGCCTTAGTTTGATTTGTTAAAGCTAATTCCACAACTTTTCCCTCAGCACGCAATTCATTTACTAAAGCAATAGCATCATTTAATTTATCACTTGTATAGGCAACATATATATCCTTTTGATTTTCATCACTTGCAATTTCATCAATATTATTTTGTTTATCTAAAGCTAACATCAATCTTTCTATACCCATAGCAAAACCTGTAGCAGGGCAATCTGTGCCAAAATCAGATAACATTTTGTCATATCTACCACCACCGCAAATTGGATAACCTATCATTGGTGCATATACTTCAAAAATCATACCTGTATAATAATCAAAATCACGAATAACACCTAAATCGAATTTTACAAAATCTGCTAAATTATATGCTTTCAATAAAGTGTAAATATCATGTAGATTATCTAAAGCTTTTCTACTTTGTTCATTCAATGCCAAATTATTTGCAATCTCTAAAACGTCTTCTTTTCCCTGTAACATTGGAATAGATTTTAATGCTTCCTTTGCTTGTTTAGGCAATTTTGTATCTTCTACAGCATTAGTTAAATCCACTAAATTTCTCTGTTCTAAAGCTTGTCTAATTTGTAATTGTTTTTCTTGAGATAATCCCATCTGTTGCATGATGCCATTGATAAAATCAACTTGACCTATACATACCTCAAAATTTTTCAAGCCAACTTTTTGTAAACTATCTACAGCTAAAGCAATTACCTCAGCATCGCCTAAGGCTTCAGCTACTCCCATCAATTCTACGCCAGCTTGATAAAATTCACATTGACGACCTTCTTGTGTCTGTTCATAACGATATACATTACTAATATAAGAAAGTTTATATGGAAGAATATCATCACTCATTCTACTAGCTGCTACACGCGCAATTGGTGTTGTCATCTCATGACGAAGAGCTACTGTTTTATTATTTTTATCAAAAAATTTAAATAGATGAGTTTCTATGCCACTACGATTATTAATCGTTAAAGTATCTACATATTCAATTGTTGGTGTAACAATTTCATCATAACCCCAAAGACTAAAATTTTTTGCCAATTTAGATTCAATCTCACGTTTTACTTTTGCATCTTTTGGCAAAAAATCTCTTGTTCCATACGGTATTTCTAATAATAGACCTTTGTTCATAAAAAATATTCCTCCATTCATTGCCTTTGTTATTTTAAACGGTTCAATACCGTATCATAACCATCTGCTCCATAATTTAAGCATCGCTTTACTCGACTAATTGTCGCTGTACTCGCTCCTGTGCGTTCTACAACTTCTTCATAAGTATGACCAGCACGAAGCATTCTAGCTACTTCTAATCTTTGAGCCAAAGCTTTCAATTCACTTACTGTACAAATATCTTCAAAAAACTGATAACATTCTTCTGTATCCTTGAGTGTTAACATAGCCTTACATAACTGATCCGTTAAATTATCTCTTAATTTAGGATTTACCATTTTTATACTCCTTTTACTTTTTTACTTTATCACTTTAACTTACGAAAATTTTATATATATAATAATCCATCTATATCTAACTGTCAAGTATGAGCTAAATTACTATAAATTTAAATATTTAGGAAGAAATGTCAGAAAATTCACATTTAAAATATTTTTTTTATTTTTGTGTTGACAATATGGGGTATAAATGCTATTATATGGGTGTCGGAACAAATGAGATATACAATCACATATGTGATGATGCATGTTTAGACAGCTTAGTTTATAATAACTATAGATATTTAAACTTTAATATTTATATTTTGAAAAGAGGTCTTAACATGCAACCCGTATCTAGAAGAATTTTAGTCAAAGTCGCTCATATGTATTATGGAGCCGACATGAAACAAAGTGATATCGCTAAAAAATTAGGAATTGACCGCTCTACTGTTAGTAAATATCTAAAAAGAGCAAAAGAAACTGGTATTGTAAAAATCTTCATAGCTCAAGACAATTTTGAAACAATTGAATCTCAGTTAGAAGAAAAATTTAATTTAAAAGAAGTCTATATCGTCCCATCTAGTGAAAATAAAGATGAAGTTTATTCCAATTTAGGTAAAGCCGGACTAAATCTATTAAAACGTCTAATCAAGGACAAAATGGTAATCGGCTTTAATTGGGGTCGTTCCATGGGGGCTATTGGTTATCAAGCAGCTATTGAAAATTTCCCAGCTGTTGATGCTGATTTCGTACCTTTGGTTGGTGGTTCTGAAAGCTTAGATGTTGACCTTCATGTAAATACAATTTGTTACAAGGTTGCAAATGCATTCCAAGCTAGAAGCCATTATCTTTATGCTCCAGCTATAACGAAAAATACAGAAACAAAAAAAGCAATTATAAATGATACTAATTATTTAAGAATTCAAGACTTATGGGATAAATTAGATGTAGCCTTTTTAGGTATTGGTTCTCCTACATCTGCTTCCAACGTAATTTGGACTGATGGACTAAAATCAGAATACATCACTTCTTCCTTTGGTAATCGTATCATCGGTGAAACTTGCACTCGTTTTTATGATAAAAATGGTAACGAAGTACCAACTGAAGTTGTAGATAGGACAATCTCCATACCTTTTTCTCAATTACATAAAGTCAAATATGTAATCGGAGTTGCAGCTTCTGACGAAAAAGTTCCAGCTATCTATAGTGCATTAAAAGGAAAATTAATCAATATTTTAATCACTGATGAAAGCACTGCAAAAAAATTACTTAATTTTAACAGTTGATAAATAAAAAGGAGGAAAGCTCTCATGTTCTGGACATTTATTGTATTAGGTATAGTAATGTGGCTTCTCCAAGGTTTATTGAATATTTACCAATTAAAAAAATTTAATAAGGAATTAAAAAATCTTCGTCAATCTGGCCGAGTCGCAATCGGCAAGGCCAGAGGCAGATTTAAAGCAGGTTGTCTGTTACTCTTGTGTATAGATGATGACTGTAAAATCATCACCGGAAAAAAACTACAAGGTGTAACAAGTTTTGCCAGATTTAAAGATTTCAATGAATTAAATGGATATTACCTTCCAGAAATCACTGAAACAGACTGCCAAAACTTTGACAAACAAACAAGCTCTGCCATCTTATCTGCCGTTGAAGAATATAAACAATATACAAAACAACAAAAAGAAGCGTCCACATGCATTGAAAATGCATCACAATAATCAAAAAATTCTAAATTAAAGGAGAGAATATTTATGGACACTTTAGTACTACTAGCTCAAGGTTTTATTGGTATGTTTAACAAAGGTGGCGAAACGTTCATCGGTCTTGTTTCTGGTATCGTTCCTACCCTCATCTGCTTATTGGTAGCAATGAATGCTATCATCCGTTTTGTTGGTACGGAAAAAGTAGAAAAATTTGCTCATATGTGTGCAGGCAATATATTTACAAGGTATGCTGTTTTGCCAGTTATCACAGCGTTCTTTTTTTGCAATCCAATGCACTTATCGCTCGGTAAGTTTATGCCAGAAAGATATAAACCGTCTTATTATGCGGCAGCTACTCGTTCGGCACATACATTAAACGGTTTATTCCCACATGTTAATCCTAGCGAATTATTTGTATATTTAGGTATTGCTAACGGTATTACTCAACTCGGTTTATCTCCAGTAGATTTAGCTCTTCGCTATTTCTTAATCGGTATTCTAATTAATTTTATTGGTGGTGTGATTACTGATTTTACAACTGCTTATGTATCTAAACAACAAGGTGTTGTTTTAAGTAATAAAGTAAAAACCATTCATGAAAATTAATTGCTAAATTTAAAATAGAAGGAGTTTTATGTATGGCTGAATATAAAAGTATTATTGTTAATGCTGGTTCCGGTGGTTTTGGTGGTCCTTTAACATTAACTCCAACGGATAAGAAAAATAAAGTAGTCAATATAACAGGCGGTATTATTTCTTCAGTATCGCAGAAAATCGCCGAAATGACTGGCTGCGAACTCGTTGACGGTTTTAAAACAAGTGTTCCCGACGATGAAATTCTCTGCGTAATCATAGATTGTGGCGGTACGCTTCGCTGCGGTATCTATCCGAAAAAACGTATATCTACTATAAACTTAAATCCTAGCGGTGCCAGTGGTCCTATGGCGAAGTTTATAGTCCCAGATATTTATGTATCAGCAGTAAAAGAAAATTGCATACGATATGCAAATGCCGAAGACGAGGCAAATGCTCCTAAAGTGAAAGCTGTCGCTCCAGCACAGGAAAAGAAATCTTCCTACGATACAAGCAAGAAAATCACTGAACAAACAAATGTAGGCTTTATGGCTAAAGTCGGCAAATTAATGGGTTATGTTGCTGCTACACTTTATCAGGCTGGACGAGATACTATTGATACTGTATTAAAGACATTACTACCTTTTATGGCGTTCGTGTCCATGCTCATCGGTGTAATTCTCGCCAGTGGTATAGGTGATATTATCGCTCAAGTGCTTAGTCCTTTAGCTGGTTCAGTAATAGGTTTGGTTATTCTATCATTAATCTGCTCCTTCCCGTTTCTTTCTCCGTTCCTTGGCCCTGGCGCCGTTATCGCGCAGGTTATCGGTGTATTAATCGGGGTTGAAATCGGTAAGGGCAATATTCCGCCTAGCTTTGCACTTCCGGCACTTTTCGCCATCAATGCTCAGGCAGCCTGCGACTTTATCCCGGTAGGTCTCGGTCTTGCAGAAGCTGAACCGCAGACAGTTGAAGTCGGCGTTCCGTCCGTACTCTACTCGCGCTTTATTACAGGTCCAATCAATGTTGTTTTAGCATGGCTCGCTAGCTTTGGTTTATACGAAAGCTAATTTATCAATAATCAATACAAGGAGATTATCTTATTATGAAAAAAATATATTCTACTATTGTTAAAGATTTAGGTCCTATGGCAGAAGATTTTATCGGTGAAAAAATGATTATTCTCTTCAACGAAAATGCTCCTGCTGAACTCGCTGAATTCTGCGTACTTCATACTGGTAATGAATTAACTGATACTGTAGAAGTTGGCGATATTTTAAAAATTAACGATACTGAATACAAAATTGTAGAAGTAGGCTGTGAAGTTCAAAAAAATCTTAAAGATTTAGGTCATATCGCTCTTCGTTTCAATAATAATGAAGAAGGCGAGTCCTTAGAAGGTAGTCTCTATCTTGAAGATAAAGCAGTTAGCCTTCCTTCAGTTGGCTCTGAAATAGCTATCTTCAAAGCATAATAAATAATAATAACAAAATTATATAAATTGGAGTGATTTTATATGTCATGGTTAGCCCTTGAAGGTAAAACAGCTGTTGTTACTGGTGGTGCTTCTGGCATTGGTAAAGCTGTAGTTCAAGCATTCTTAGATAATGGTGCAAATGTTGTTGTTTGTGATATGAACCCACAAACTCCTGAATATGATTTACATGAAGGCAGTGGAGAATTCCTCTATGTTCCTACTGATGTTACTAAAGCTGATAGCGTAAAAGCTATGGTAGAAGCTGGTAAAGCAAAATTCGGTAAATTAGATATCCTCGTAAATAATGCTGGTATCAATATTCCTCGTCTTTTAGTAGATAAAGATGATCCATATGGTAAATATGAATTAGATGAAAATGTTTTTGATAAAGTTTCTGCTGTAAATATCAAAGGTGTTTATCTTTGCGCACAAGCTTTAGGACATGAATTCGTAAAAAATGGCGAAGGCGTTATCATCAATATGTCTTCCGAAAGTGGTCTTGAAGGTTCTGAAGGTCAGAGCATCTATGCTGCAACTAAAAATGCTGTTAACTCTTTCACTCGCTCTTGGGCTAAAGAATTAGGTAAACATCATATTCGCGTTGTTGGCGTAGCTCCTGGTATCTTAGAAGCTACAGGTCTTAGAACATTAGCTTATGAAGAATCTTTAGCTTATACTCGTGGTATCACTGTAGAACAGTTACGTGCTGGATATACAAATACAAAAACAACTCCACTTGGACGTGATGGAAAATTAACAGAAGTTGCTGATATGGTTATGTTCTTAAGCAGTCATCGTGCTTCTTATGTACATGGTGTAACATTCAACGTTGCTGGTGGTAAAACTAGAGGTTAATAATTATATTATTAAAACTATATAGATAGGACAGATACTTATGCTTAATATAAATAAAAAAGCCACCATGAAATTGCCGTTTCATAGTGACTTAAAGCCTAATCATTGCACAGACCTAGGCTAAGTAAAGCATATGATAAAGATTTTATCCTGTCAAGCAAAACTAATTTATCCCCATCTTAAAAACAGTCAATATTAATTGGCTGTTTTTTTTGTTCTTATAGTTAACTAAATATTTTTAAAGGTTGACAATTATATGCATATATGATTTAATAACAATAAATTATTGTTTATATGTTCATCTTTTTTATTGGTATAAAAATTAATATAAAAATGAACTACTTAACAAATAATTAAATGAGAGGGATTTTTATGATATTAACAAAGAAAAAAGAAATCTTATCCACGAAAAGTATGATTTTATCGGCTTTATTCGTAGCTTTAATCGCAATTGGTGCTTTTATTAAAGTTCCTGTTCCAGTTTGTCCTTTTACTTTGCAATTATTATTTACTACTTTAGCTGGACTTCTTTTAGGAGCTAATCTTGGTTTTGTCAGTGTTTGTGTTTATATAATCATTGGCTTAATCGGTATTCCTATTTTCACTGAAGGCGGTGGCCCTGGATATATTTTTCAGCCAACTTTTGGTTATCTAATTGGTTTTGCCTTTGGTGCTTATGTCGCTGGCTATCTCACTCAAAATCGCACTAAATTATCTTTCATTTATCTATTATGCGTTAACTTCCTCAATCTTTTAATCGTTTATGCCTTTGGTATGGTCTATGTATATATCATCAACAATTTTTATTTAAACACTCCTATTGGTATTTGGCCTGTATTTTTATATTGTTTCTTATTAGCTGTTCCTGGTGATATTGTTCTTTGCATTCTCGCTGCCCTATTAGGTAAAAAATTAATACCTAATTTAAAACATTATAAATAAATTATTTAGAAAAGAGATGTCTTATGAGTAAAGGTCTTTTTATTACTGCAACTGGTACTGATATCGGCAAAACTTATGTTACTGCCTTATTAGTAAAAAAACTTCGCGAAGCTAATTTCAATGCTGGCTATTATAAAGCAGCTTTAAGTGGTGCTGATAATATCGCTGAAAGTGATGCTGGCTTTGTCAATCGCATTGCCAATATCCATCAAGATGAGCAAACTCTATTATCTTATCTATATAAAAATGCTGTATCTCCTCATCTAGCTGCTAAAATCGAAGGCAATTCTGTAGAAAAAGATACTGTAATTTCTGATTATGCTACTGTACAAAAAAATTATGATTATGTAACAGTTGAAGGCAGTGGTGGTATAATCTGCCCTATTCGCTATGATGATAAAGCTAAATATTTTCTCACAGATATCGTAAAATGGCTACATCTCCCAACATTGATTATCGCTGATGCTGGTCTTGGTACGATAAATTCTGTAGTGTTAACAGTGGAATATTTAAAACATCAAAATATTAAAGTACAGGGAATTATTTTAAATAATTACACTGGTGGTATTATGCAAGAAGATAATATCAAAATGATTGAAGATTTAACTGATATTCCTGTCATAGCTTTAGTAAAACCAAATGATAAAGATATCGATATTGATGCTAAATTTTTAGCAAGTCTATATTTATAATTAAGAATTAAATATAATTGAATATTAAATTCAAAAGAAATGGATTGATTTTATGTGTAATATTAATTGGATAGATGAAGATTTAAAATATATCTGGCACCCTTGCTCACAGATGAAAGATTATGAAGAATTAAAACCTATCGTTATCGACCATGGGAAAGGTTCTTATCTTTATGATATCAATGGCAAAGAATATATCGACATCATCAGCTCATGGTGGTGCAATCTCTTAGGACATGCCAATCCTAAAATTAATGAAGCTATCAAAAATCAATTAGATAATTTAGAACATGTTATTTTTGCCAATCTTTCACATAAGCCAGCTATCAAACTTTGTCAGGAATTGATTAAAGTCGTGCCTAAAGGTTTATGTAAATTCAATTTTAGTGATAATGGCTCTGCTTCTGTAGAATGTACTTTAAAGATGGCTTTCCAATACCATTATCAGACAGGCAATCCGCAAAAACAGCGTTTCATGTGTTTATCTGAAGGTTATCATGGTGAAACAATCGGTGCTTTATCCGTAGGTAGCATGGATTTATATGCCAAAATCTACAAACCAATGCTCATGAATGCTGTACATACATCAGCGCCAGATTGTTATCGTTGCCCTTATCATCAAAATCGTGAAACTTGTAAATGTGAATGTTTCGTGCATGCCGAAGAAGATTTCGCTAAATATGGCAATGAATTAGCAGCTGTCATCGTTGAACCACTCATTCAAGGCAGTGCTGGTATGCGAATTTATCCGCCACTTTATTTAGAAAAACTTCGCAAACTCTGTGATGAATATAATGTATTATTAATCGCTGATGAAATCGCAACTGGCTTTGGTCGCACAGGTAAGATGTTTGCATTTGATTATACAAATGTTTCACCTGATATCATGACTATTTCCAAAGGCTTGACAGGTGGCTATATGCCAATGGCGATAACTATAACTACACAAAAAATCTATGATGCTTTTTATGCAGATTATAATGAAGGCAAAGCGTTTATGCACAGCCATACTTATAGTGGCAATCCATTAGGCTGTAGTGCTGCTTTAGCTGTACAAAAAATCTTGCGTGAAGAAAATATTTTAGCCAAAGCTCAAGATACGGCAAAATATCTCCATGAAAAATTACAAGCAACTTTCTTAAATCATCAAAATGTCGGTGAAATCCGCCATTTAGGCTTGATAAATGCCATTGAACTTGTAAAAGATAAAGATACAAAAGAATCTTTCGACAGCAAAAAACGTCTTGGCTATCAAATATATAAAAATGCCCTCCAAAAAGGTTTATTGCTTCGCCCTCTAGGTGATGTATTATATTTCAATCCGCCATTAAATATCGATAAACAAACATTAGACAAAGCTATTTCTATTTGCCATACTTCCATAAATGAAGTTTTAAATTCCTAAAATTAAAGACTATATTTAGACTAAAAATTTCTCTTAGTTTAAATATAGTCTTTTTTTATATATCTTTCCCTATAATTCCTTGATAATCTAGTTCTAAAAATTATATACTATAAAAAAACACATTTTTAGGGTATCTATATGATTTTACGCAAACAACAAAAAAAATTTAAATTACGCTTTCGTGCCTTTAAACGAAAACCATTTTTATTTTTACGTCATTTTTTACTCATCATTATTTTTCGTTTTTTCGGTGTCATTATTTGTTTGTTTTTCACAGTCTTACCTTTACCACTCAGCAACTTCATTCAACATTTGATGAATTTAAATCTATCGCTTAATTCACTAAAAGATATCCTCTCATCTGTAAAACAACTCGCTACTAATTTTTATACCATAATACCTTCAACCAATGATATTATGCGTTTTATCAAATCATTTTTGTTGAATTTTTCACCTAGCAATTTTTATAATATCTTACGCAGTCTGCCACATGATTTACGCCAATTATTTTTACAGATATTTGATTATTTACGTCAACGCTTAAAAGATATACGCTTATTTATCAAGTCTTTATTTCCCTTGCGACAAGCTTTCTCGCGATTTCATAAATTCATCATTACTCATGCTAGATTAGCTAGACGTCTATTTCGCAATCTATTAATGGTATTTTTTAACGTATTATTGATAAAAATATTATTCTTAATCATTATCCCATTACTTGGTATCAGTACTATTTATTTTATCGGTATAGACATCAGCTTGATTATTATTGCTACATTGAGTTTATTGACTTCACAACTAGGTACTTTAATCGGTAAATCAGTTACTAATATTCTCATTCGTCTATATGATATAATCCAACAACGAACAACTAAAATGAATATATTTTTATTTCTTATCGCTTTGCTTTACAATAAAATATCTTTATTTATCAAAAAAATTCGTCTACGTTTAATTTTTCTTTTTAGTTGTCTTTTGCAAAAAATATGTTTATATTTTATTGCCCTTTATCTTTATTATAAAATCCAACGACAAAAATTCTAATTAAGGAGCATAACTTATGTATTCTAAAAAATCTCTTTCTCTTTTACTAGCACTCAGTGCATTTGGCTGTTTTATGCCTACTACATTTGCCAATGAAACACCTAATGCTCATAGCTTAGTTGAAAATAATAATCTCATCGCTTCACCTAATTACACTACAGTTATCACTAAAGAACAAATACACGATAATCACTATAAAAATCTAGCAGAAGCTCTTTCTTATGCTAATGGTGTAACTGTAAATTCAGGCTCACTGAATACTTCTCATATGGTAGTACGCATTGATGGAGATGATAGAGTAGCTATCTTCGTTGATGGTCGTCGCATGAATATGAATAAAGGTATCATGAGCGGTCGTGCATCTTATGATTTAGATTTATTGCCATCTATAATGAATGTAGAACGCATTGAAATTCTTCATGGTGCAGTTGGTTCTACATATTTAAATTATGATACTCCTGCTGGGGCTATCAATATCGTTACAAAAAAAGGCGATAAACGTGAAACAACAGTTGATTTAGCTGCTGGTGAACACGGCTCTTGGAAAGTTAAAGCCATAACAAGCGGTAGCTTAGATGATTGGTCATGGGTAGCTACTGGTGGCTTTGATAATGTCGATTATATGAAATATAAAGGCACAGATGACCACACTCATGAAATGCCAAATTCTGACAATAATCGCCGTGAAATGGCTTATCGCATTGATAAGAAATTGACGGATAACACTTCTTTAACTTTTGACTATGGTCATCTAAGCAACGATACAGGTACTTGGATATCCAAAAACTATCCACAGGATTATAATTATGAAAAATTAATCAATCATTTCGCACTCACTTATAATTATAAAGAAAATACTGAGACTCCAGCATTTTTAGCAATTTATCACTATTATACTCAAGGAGATAGCTATATCCCTACTGGGCTAAGTGATCAAGAAAATGAAAAGACTTATAGTCGCTGGGAAAATACTACTCAAGGTATTGATTGGCATGATGCTTGGAAAATCAGTAAAGACCACACCATTTCTGCGGGACTTACTTATCGTAAAGATGAAGTTGATAATATCAACAACGATTACAATAATATTTTCAGTGGCAATTATAATAAATCTATGGATAATTTTTCCGTTTACCTACAAAGCACTCGCCGTTTTGATAAATTAACACTAACTGGAACATCTGCTTACAATAATAATAGTGAATTCGGTGGAAAATACGTTTCTAATGGTGCTTTAGATTATAAACCTGATGAAAATACTGTTATCTACGCTTCTTTAAGTCAAATTTATGCTACGCCATTTTTAGATGATTTATATTTTAATAATGCTCATATTCAAGGAAATCCTAATTTGCGACCAGAAACAGGTTATAAAGGCAGTCTAGGTGTACGCTATAAATTAAATCCTACAAGCAATATCAATTTCAATGCTTTCCTAGAAAATATAGATGATCCATTGGGCTGGAGATATGAAAATAATAAATTCCATGCTGTAAATTTTGAAAATCAGAAAAAACGCGGTTTCCAATTAGAATATAATAAAATTTTCAGTCCAAAATACGATATGTCTCTTGCTTATACTCGTACAATCACACATACTGATTTTGCTGATGGTAACGGCAATCAAACTGATGTCAATGCAATAGCTCCAAGTAGCTATAAACTTCGCTTTAGTTATCATGACGATACATGGCATAATAATATTCTACTAAATGCTATATCTGGTAGAGATACAAATTATTATAGCGATAGCAATTATTATATACTTGACGCTAATCTCAATTATAAAATCAATGACCAATGGTCAACATATCTGAAATTAGCCAATATCACCAATGTATCTTATGAAACTATCGGCTCTTTCTTAGATGGAGATTGCCCTGCTCCTGGTAGAACTGTACTCATGGGTATGGAATATAATTTCTAAACTAAAATATAAATAAAAAACAAAAAGGTAGATTAATTTATATATAATCTACCTTTTATTTTTTGCTTATTTATTTTGCGATATTTAATTTTCAAATCATTTAATAATATTATTAAGTGTTTTTAGCAATGATAGCACCAATTACACCGCCAATTAATACTGCAGCTGTGATATCGCCTTTATCATAATCTTTGTCGTTATCATCATCGCGGTCATCTCTATCGTCACGGTCATGACGTGGAGGTCTATCTCTATCCCAATCATCGTCATCATCATCATGACGAGGTGGTGGTGGAGTCCAATCATCATCGTCTCTATCAGGACGAGGTGGTCGCTTATCATCTCTGTCATCATCGCGAGGTGGAGGTGGTTTTTTCCAATCCTTATCCTCATCAGAGCGACCTCTATTCCAATGATCATCTTTATCAAAGCCGACTGTATTGAATTGCTGTTCATAAGCAACATTTGTATTCAAAGCTGCTGCTGAAGCTTGATTCATACTATAAACATAACTCACTGGACTGCATAAGAAACAAGATAATGATACAGCTGTTATAATTTTTTTCGCTCGCTTAGAAAATAATTCTTTCATTTTGCTACCCTCCCTATCTAAAAGTTATATACATAAAATTAAACATCAAGTATTTTTAGCAATTACTGCACCAATTACGCCACCAATTAACACGGCAGTTGTGATATCTCCTTTATCGTAATCATTATCATCATCTTTATCGTGTCTATCATGTTTTGGTGGAGGAGGTGGTGGATCATGTCTTTCTTCATGACGAGGAGCTGCACTTACTGTGGATAATTGTACAGCATAACTCACAGGGCTACACAAAAAACATGCTAGGGCTATTATTCCTATAAAATTTTTTAAACGTCCTTTAATTAATTTTAACATATTTACACAACCTTTTATACATCTTTTTTTATTTATGTACATCTTATATATTAAATATATCATGAGAAAATTAAATTATACTTAAAATATTATTTAAAATTAATTAAAATTTTCTAGCTTATCCTTGCCAATAAAAAAGCCATTATCTATAATGAAAAAATGTATTAAATATTTTTAAAGGAGTATCTTTTATTTATGATAAATTTAAACAATCTCTTAACTGAAAAACGCAATCCTTATACATTAAATATTGATAATGTATCCACTTTAGAAATGTGTATGCTTTTAAATGAAGAAGACAAACGCGTAGCTATCGCTATCCGTAATGTATTGCCACAGATTGCCATGGCTGTTGATGAAATCACCTCTCGCCTCAAAGACGGTGGTCGTTTATTTTATATCGGTGCTGGCACATCAGGTAGACTTGGCATCTTGGACGCTGTGGAATGTCCGCCAACTTACAGCACTGACCCTGAAATGGTACAGGGAATTATCGCAGGTGGTTATAATGCAATCTTCAAAGCTCAAGAAGGTGCAGAAGATTCTTTGACTCTTGCTCAAGAAGATTTACAAGCCAAAAATTTATCCGCCAAAGACTGTGTTGTCGGTATCGCAGCCAGTGGTAGAACTCCTTATGTAATCGGCGGATTAGATTTTGCCAATAGCATAAATGCCTTGACTATCGCTATCAGTTGTACTAGTAATAGTGAAATCAGCTCCCATGCTAAAATTGCCATTGAAGCTTTGACTGGCCCAGAAGCAATCACAGGTAGTACACGTATGAAAGCAGGTACTGCCCAAAAAATGATTTTAAATATGCTCTCTACTTGCACCATGATAAAATTGGGCAAAGTCTATAGTAATTTAATGGTTGATGTAAAATCATCTAATAAAAAACTCGAAGAAAGAGCAAGACGCATATTGATGGAAGCTACTAATTGCGACCGACAAACTGCTATTGATACTTTAGCCATCACTCAAGGCAAAGTAAAACCTGCAATTTTAATGCTACTTGCCAATATTTCCTATGAAGAAGCACTCTCTAGCTTAAATAATAATGAAGGTTTTATCTCTAAATCATTAAATAGTATGAAAAAATAATTGCGAGGTTTCTATGAATTTACAACAAACAGCTTTTGCTATCTATGAACTTATGAAGTCATTTTCTATCTTAAAAATAACTAATTGTATGACTAGACTTCGCTTACAATTAAACACAGAAGATATCGCTAATTTACCGTTAAAAGAATTAAAAAATATTCCCAATGTCTTAGGCGTAAACTTAAATGATAATGAACTACAAATCATCTTAGGCCCTGGAAAAGTAAATGAAGTAACTTCTGAATTCAAAAAATTATATGCAAATAAAAATCTTGAAACTAATGCTCAAAATACAAATCAAGATACAAATAATAATCAAAAACAATTTGGCAATGCCGAAAAACTTCATCAACAAATCCGCAAAAAAAATGCTACACCTTTTAAATTATTATTAAAACGCATTTCTAATATCTTCATGCCACTTATACCTGCATTTATTGCTTGCGGTCTAATCACAGGATTATTAAATATTGCCTTCAAAATCGATCCTACACTTACAAACTACCCTGCAATCCAAGTTTTACAAATAGCAGGAAATGCTGTATTTTTCGGCTTAAATATCTTTGTCGGCATCAATACCGCCAAAGAATTCCACACTTCTCCTATGCTCGGTGGTACTATGGCAGCCATCATTACACACCCAATGCTCAACAATATCAGCCTATTTAATATAGATTTACTCGCAGGTCGTGGTGGTATCGTTGCCGTCTTATTAGTAGTAGCTTTTTCCTCATGGTTAGAAAACAAATTACACAAAATCGTGCCAAAAATTTTAGATTTATTCTTAACGCCACTACTCGTGATTTTAATCGCCACCTTCCCTGCTCTATTCATCTTACAACCTATCGGCGGTATTATCGCTGAGACTATCGGCGTACTTGTAACATCTGCAATCAATTCTGGTGGAGCTATCACTGGCTTTATCATCGGCGGTATTTTCTTGCCACTCGTTATGACTGGTCTTCACCAGGGACTCACACCTATTCACGCCGAACTGCTCAATCAATACGGCGTTACTATCCTTTTACCTATATTAGCCATGGCAGGAGCAGGGCAAGTCGGTGCTTCTATCGCTGTATATCTCAAAACTAAAAATCAAAAATTAAAACAAACCATAGCTTCTGCCCTTCCTGTCGGCTTCATGGGCATTGGCGAACCTTTGATTTACGGCGTAACCTTACCACTTGGCAAACCATTCATCTCCGCTTGTATCGGCGGTGCTTTTGGTGGCGCAGTCCAAGCATTTTTCCATGTAGGTGCTACCTCCATTGGCTTATCTGGTCTACCACTTACAGCAAGTACAGACAAAATGCTTTGCTATTTAATCGGACTTTTCACAGCTTATATTTTCGGCTTTATCGCCACATTAATAATCGGCTTTAACGACCCTATCGAGGAGTGATATTTTGCAAAACGGCATTTCCATTTATCTTGGCTTAGATAATACATTAGAAGAAAATTTAAATCTAATTCACCTAGCCCATAAATATAATCTCAATCGCATTTTTACCTCATTTCATATACCCGAAACAGATATTTCCCATTTTCAACAAGATTTACAGACAATTTTGACACTCACACAAAAATATAATATGGAAGTAATCTGTGATGTATCGCCAAATACTCTAGCTCTATTAAATCTAGATACATTGAATATCCAAGAATTAGTTACTCTTGGAATAACAACACTTCGCTTAGATTTTGGCTACAGTGCCGAACAAATAGCCAAATTAAGTCATCAAAATATAAAATTACAATTCAATGCCTCAACTATCACTCGAGAATTTCTTGATGAATTAAATCATTACCAAACAGATTTCCAACATATTGATGCACTCCATAACTTTTATCCTCGTGAAGGCACAGGTTTAAACGTAAAAAAATTACAACACCAAAACGAATTACTTCATAAATATAATATTTCCGTAGGTGCTTTCATACCTAGCTATAATAAAGCTCGCTCACCAATCAAAAAAGGCTTGCCAACATTAGAAATACACCGCTATCAAACAGCCAGCCTTGCCATGCGACATCTAAAATTACTAGGTATCGACTCCATTTTTATCGGCGATAGCCTACCTACAGAAGACGAAATCCAAGAATTAGCCAATTTAACTGATGAATATATCTTATTAAAAGCAAAAAAATTAACGCAAAATAAAGATATACTAAAAATCTTACAACAAAGCACCTTCACCGCTCGCCTAGATGAAGCAGACGGAGCCATTCGCACCCAAGAAAGCAGAGCATTATTCAAACAAATATATATCTGCCCTGAATATATCGCCCCTAGAGAAATAGGTTCTATCACCTTAGATAATGCCCTTTACGCACGCTACGCAGGAGAAATGCAAATCATCACCCATGCACAAAAAAAAGATAATAAAATCAATACCATTGCTAAATTATTAGACAGCGAATTAATTTTATTACCTTATATAAAACCAAATAGCAAATTTAAAATAAAAGTTTAAGTTAAATTTCTAGCTAAAATAACAAATTCCAAAGATTGGAGGTTGATATAATTGAATATACCAAAATTAAGATTTAAAGATAATAACGGCAATGATTATCCACAATGGGAAAAGAAATTAATTAAAGATATCTTAAAAATTTATCATGGTAAAGATTATAAAAATGAACCTAATGAAAAAAAATTATATCCTGTTTTAGGAACAGGCGGAATTATTACTTATATTGATAAATTTTTATGTGATTGGGAATGTGTTCTTATCGGCAGAAAAGGAACTATCAATAAACCTCAATATATGAAAACACCTTTTTGGTCTGTAGACACGCTTTTTTATTCTAAACCTAAACTAAAACAAAATCCTAAATTTCAATATTATTTATTTCAAAATATTAATTGGAAAATTTATGATGAATCTACAGGAGTACCTAGTTTATCCGCTTCAACAATAGAACATATTAATAGATTTATTCCAACATATGCTGAACAAGAAAAAATTGCTAGTTTTTTTAGTACAATAGATAAAAAAATAGAAAACCTAACAAATACTATCACTAGCCTAGAAAATCAGAAAAAAGGATTACTACAACAAATCTTTAGCCAAAAACTACGCTTTAAAGATGAAAATGGCAATAATTATCCTAATTGGAAAGAAAATATTGAATCTATTAAAATACTTTCTGGTAATATGTATCCAACTACATCTTATATAAATAAACCTGGTATTTTATTAATACAAGGAATTAATATAACTCCTAATAAATTATTATTAAATGATTGTATCTATATTTCTAATGATTATAATGAGATTAATCATGTCATTGTAAAAAAAGGTGATATTTTATTAGGTTTAAATCGACCACTAATAAATAATCAATTAAAAATTTGTTTATTTGATAAAGATTTTGCATATTTATATCAAAGAGCTGGTATTTTATCTTTTAACAAATTAAAAATAAATTCATTATTTCTCTATCAATATTTACAAACTGATTCATTTAAAAAACATTTACAAGTAGAATTAGTTGGCTCTGATCAACCATATATAAAATCTAATATTTTTAATAAAATTAAATTAATATTTCCTTGTTTAGAAGAACAAACAAAAATAGCCGATTTCCTTTCAGCATTTGACCGCAAACTCGAAAACCAAAAAGCCCAGCTAGAACACTGGAAACAAATAAAAAAAGGACTATTACAACAAATGTTCGTATAGTCCGCTTACTTTTCTTTCATGACCAATAAAAACACCAAAAGAACAACAATAAATAATACCAAACTTTTTCCGCATTTTAAAATTTTAATGGTAACATTAGTTATTGAAAATCTTCAATAACACCTAACCATTTCCCGCATTTTAGCATCTTTTTACGGTAGCTATTAGCTATTGGCAAAGATAAAAATATAGCTATGCTTTTAGTTCTACTGTTTGAGCTTTGCGAGTTTAGAACGTTGTTGATATATTTTTATCTTTGACAAAGTAAAAAGTGCGTGAGCGGGTGATTTCTTTGGTTCGTTTCTTTGTCACCAAAGAAATGAACAATTATCTATTTTATATTTACTTTTCTTTCATGAGCAAGAAAAGTAACAAAAGAACTCTACCTCCCGATACCAATTTTTCTTTGTCAATTATAAAACCATGACTATAACGCTCTAAACTCGCTTCGCTCAAACAGTAGAGCTAAATTCATAGTCATGGTTTTATCCTTGCCAATAGCCTACGGCTACCGCAAAATTCGCTAACGTGAGGGATATTTGATTATTATTTTTATCATATTTTTAACTTTCTAAGTTACAAATTCTTTCTTATTCTTAAATTTTGGAAATAAATTATTTTAGATTGTGATAATGTTTCTTTTGGTAAATTTAATAAATTCTCAATATCTTCTGGCATAATGCTAAAATTATATACAGAAGCTAACTCATCCATAAAAGATTTTGCCGTAAAAACATTTTCATTCAAAAGCATTAATACTGCTGTTTTTAACAATGATGGCTGTCTTGTTAATAAAATATCATCTAAGGGTTCATTTCTTCTCATTTTATTTTTTTGTAATCTACGTATCATTAATTGATATTCATCTATATTAATTACTTTTAAATCAAAAGCTCGATATAACATAGCTTGAATTGACACATGCCATTTATTTTTTAATTCAATATAACCACTTATATTTAAAGGTGTATTTTCAACATCTTTTTTAAAAGATTCTCTAGGCAACAAAAATGCAGAAGCAAATTTATTAGCTTCTCGTTCTTTTTCCTTAAAATAACTACTTTCTTCAAGTTCATCACTATCTATATCCCATGAATGTAGACAAATATGTCCTAACTCATGAGCAATGTCAAAATGTATTCTAGCTGCAGATGTTTTATTATTCGAATATGCTATCAGATATTTCATATAAGCACCATTATCAATTCGTTTGCTTAAAGCATCTACATAATTATTTGAAGAATTATTTGTACTAAATGATGAAACTAGAATTCCATGTTTTTCTACTTCATATATAATATTTTCAATTGGTCTATTTCCCAAATTCCAATATTCACGAAGTAAATTTGCCGTTTTCTCTGGATCTCTTTTTAAATTTTCTTGATTAAAATTTGGTAAATCTAGTTTTGGGAATATAATATACTCTTTTAAAAAATCATATATTATATTAATGAAATCTAACTTTAATTGAACTTCTTCTCTATATTTTTTTGTTGTGGTTAGTAGAGATCTAAAATATACACTACTATACGGAAAAGATATATTTTTTTCATAAAAAAATCTAAAAGGAAAATTTAATTCCTTAGAAATTTTACTAATTATACTTTCACTAGGATTCGATTGCAAATTATTTTCATACATAGATATTGTTTGTCTCTGACAACCTATTTTTTCTGCTAAATCCTTAGTAGTTAATCCCCGATATATCCGTGCCATTTTTAATCGTTTTCCATTAATTTTCATATTAAAAACTTCCTAATTAGGAGTTATATTTTTTCTCCTCCATTTTTTTGTTTATTTTTAAATTATTATCATTAATACCTTTTCTTGCAATAGCTTTCTTTGTCAATCCTAATCCATTATTTGGTTCATTAGCTAAAGGATCATCATTTTTATCAACTTTATCCAAATCCATATTTGGTTCAATATAAATACTTTTTGTAAAATCCATTTCTTCATGTATATCCAAATTATTATCAAATATAACTGCTCTTATTGAAGATATATTTGATATTTCTTTTGAAGGATTAAACAATATACTCACAACACAATTTATTTCTAACTCCGATAAATTTAATTCTTCTTTTATTTTTTTAAACTTATCTGATAATAATTTTTCATCTTTATCATCATCAAACAATAATAATTGTTTTACTTGCGAAGGAATATTTTTATTATATTCATTTAAAAATTGACATAAATAATGTGTTTTTTTCCCTTTATCAATATCTTTTTTTAAACCGTTTATACGTTTTTCTTGAAAAAATAAATATAAATTTTTTGTTTTATTATCAAAGGCTACGCCATACTGCCATATAGAATGTTTAATAAAGCTATACACGAATCTATTATTAAAAAATTCCTTTGATAACAAAGTATAAAAAACGTCCCATGGATCAGTTCTTTTACTATTATAAGTGGATCTATCTTTATTAGATAATAATATATTTCCAAAAAAACCTTCCTGTGCAGATTTTATTACATGTCTTATAAATTCTTCTGGTACTTCCATAAGCGACCTCCTTATATTGTATAATTTTCTTTCATTATAGGACATTTCTCTTAAAACGTCAATTAAACGTTATTTTTATTTTTTTTAGTAAAAAGATGAGTGTATGATACTTATTTTTAAAAAATCCTCATAATATAAATATCTTATACTATGAGGATTTTTCAATAATACCTAACCATTTCCCACATTTTAGTATTTTTTTACGGTAGCTATTAGCAAAGATAAAAATATAGCTACGCTTTTAGTTCTACTGTTTGTAGCGTAACAAATTTTAAGCATTGTATGAAATGATAATTTTTTCCAAAGCTAAAATTTTATCTGCGGTGATTTTAACATAGTTCTTAGTGCTTTAGCACTCTAGAAATATGTTATACAACTTATTGTGATTTGGTTCGTTTCTTTGCCACCAAAAAATAAACATAACTATTTTTTTATCTCATTTATCTTTTTAACACTTAAACCTGTTACATCAGCAATAAAATTAACATCACTGCCATTTGCTAACATTTTCAATGCAATTTCTATTGCTTTATTTTCTGCACCTTTTCTTAGTCCTTCTTTTAATCCCTCTTGGCGATTATATAAGATTGTAGAGTTATAATCTCTTATCGCTTTTTCTTGTATTTCATATTGACGTCTTTTTATCTCATCTTGTGAAAATATCATCTCATAATTTAAAGCTTCTTTTATTACAGGATTATTCATAGCTATCGCCTCTCTTTGTTCATCTGTACACTACGGTTTTAGTCTGAATGCTTGTGTAAAGTTAGTTTCTAAACCTTATATGAAGCAATAATTATTTTCAAAATTAAAATTTTATCTACAATAGCTTTCTTTGGTTCATTTCTTTGCCACAAAAAAATGAACAACTACCCTATTTATATTTACTTTTCTTTCATGAGCAAGAAAAGTAACAAAAGAACTTTACCTTTCATTACCAATTCTTTCTTAAAAAGAACAAAACCATGATTTTAAAGCTTTTAACACATTACAAATAATGGTGCTAAATTCATAATCATGGTTTTATTCTTACTAACAGCTTATAGCTACTGACAAAATTACTAACATAAAAAATATTTTACTATTATTTTTCATAATTTATTACTTTACTGTAAATTTATTTTAATTTTCTTTGTAAATATATCATATCTATTAATTGAATGCCATCTTCATATATTGGTTGTTCATAATTATCTATAAAAAAATTTTTTATGTAATGTGAACGAATAAATCCACATTGCTCATAAAAAGGAATAGTTAATGTACTATCTCCTGTTCCAACTTGTAATATAGAATATTTTTCTTTATAATTTTTGATAATAAAATCTATCATTACTTTACCATAACCTTTTCTTTGATATTCAGGTTTTACAGCTAGATTTTTTATTTCCAATACACCATTTTGTTCATCTGTTATAATACATTCTGCTTTTATTATTCCTTCATCATTTAATACATACATTATGCCTCTATCAATATATTTATCAATCATATTTTCTTGTTCATCTGCCAACAATAATAATGAAAGAAATTGTTTTTTGTTATCTTTAACTTCTTTTATTTCCATAAGAACTCCGATACTATAAATTTTTACTTTATTATATTAAGACAAAATGACCTTTAACAGTTGACATAAATAACTATTAAAGGTCATTTTTATATTTAAATTTACATTATAATTTTAACTGTGTTTTAATACGTTCTACAGCTTTTAATGTATTTTCACGGCTACCAAATGCAGTGAGACGGAAATAATTTTCGCCAGATGGACCAAAACCAGAACCTGGAGTACCTACGATATTTGCTTCATGAAGAAGTTTATCAAAGAAATCCCAAGAAGTCATGCCTGCTGGAACTTTGAGCCATACATATGGAGAGTTTACACCACCGAAAACAGTAAGACCAAGGCTTGCTAAACCTTCACGGATAATTTTTGCATTTTCCATGTAATAGCCAACCATTTCTTTTACTTGTTTTTGTCCTTCTTCAGTAAGTACAGCTTCTGCACCACGCTGAATAATATAAGGTGTACCATTGAATTTAGTTGTATGACGGCGATTCCAAAGAGGATTTAAAGCTTGTTCTTTACCATCTTTTGTATAACCTTTAACAGCTTTTGGTAATACGATATAACCACAACGAGTACCAGTGAAACCTGCTGTTTTGGAGAAGGAACGGAATTCAATAGCTACTTCTTTTGCGCCTTCAATTTCATAAATTGTATGAGGTACATCTTCTTCTGTAATATAGTAAGAATATGCTGCATCATATAAAATGATAGATTTATTTTCTTTAGCATATTTAACCCATTTAGCTAATTCATCGCGGGATAAAGTAGTACCAGTTGGGTTATTAGGGCTACATAAATAAATCATGTCTACATGCTGTTTTGGAAGTTCTGGAGTGAAGTTATTTTCAGCAGTACATGGCATATATACTACACCTTCAAAAGTTCCATCTTCTTTTACAAGACCTGTACGACCAGCCATGATATTTGTATCGAGATATACAGGATATACAGGGTCAGTAATAGCAATAGTATTATCTACGCCAAAAATTTCTTGGATATTACCGCAGTCAGATTTTGCACCATCGCTGACAAAAATTTCATCAGTTTCGATATCTACACCACGAGATTTATAAATTACATCACGAATTTTTTCACGTAAAAATGCATAACCTTGTTCAGGGCCATAACCGCGGAAAGTTTCTTTATTAGCCATTTCATCAACAGCTTTATGCATAGCTTCGATACTAACTTGTGGTAATGGTAATGTAACGTCACCGATACCTAAGCTAATAACTTCAGCTTCTGGATTTTCAGCTTTGAATTTCTGCACACGATGTGCAATTTCAGCAAAAAGGTAACTACCTTGTAATTTTAGATAATTTTCATTAACTAATGCCATTTATAATCCTCCTAAATACTTTTATTTATCTCTAAATAAAATTCATTCTTATTTATTATACAGTATTTGACATATTTAAACAATGTATACTTGTTTAGTCAGTTTCATATTTAGTCAGTTTCATACAAATTTAAACAAACAAAAAAAGCTGTCTCTAATCTGAAATTAGAAACAGCTTTTATTTTTTATATTAGAGATTGCTTTTTGCAACTTCAACAAGTTTAGCAAATGCAGCTGCATCGTTGATAGCAACGTCAGCTAACATTTTACGGTTAACCTGAACACCTGCTTTTGTTAAACCGCAGATGAAACGGCTGTAGGACATACCGTTTGCACGAGTAGCAGCATTGATACGAGCGATCCAAAGTTTACGGAATTCACCTTTTTTCGCACGACGGTCTCTACGTGCATAGTAAAGAGCTTTCATAACGAGTTCGTTAGCTTTTTTGAACTGTTTGCTTCTAGCTCCTCTATAACCTTTAGCTAATTTTAAGATTTTTTTATGACGTGCATGAGCGGTTACGCCACTTTTTACTCTTGGCATTATTTACCCTCCTAAATTTCAACAATAAATGATTAATTAAGCGTATGGAAGCATTTTGCTTACACGTTTATGATCAGCAGCAGTGATGATAGCTGCTTTACGTAAATTACGTTTACGTTTTGGTGATTTCTTTTCTAAAATGTGGCTTTTGAAAGCTTTATTACGTTTGAATTCACCAGAACCAGTAGCTGTAAAACGTTTAGCTGCAGCTCTGCGAGTTTTAATTTTTGGCATTAGTGTTTCCTCCTTTAGTTTGCACTTTAGGTGCTAAAATCATAATCATATTTTTACCTTCAAGTTTAGGTTCGCGTTCAACAGTAACAGCTTCTTGCATTGCTTCAGCGACCTTTAATAAAAGCTCTTTACCCATTTCTGGATGAGAAAGCTCACGGCCACGGAACATGATTGTAGCTTTTACTTTATTGCCTTCAGCAATAAAACGCATAGCATTTTTAACTTTGAAGTTAAAATCGTGTGTTTCAATACCAGGACGAAGTTTTACTTCTTTTACACTGATAACCTTCTGTTTTTTCTTCGCTTCTTTTTCACGTTTTTGTTGTTCATAGCGATATTTTCCGAAATCCATGATTCGGCAAACAGGTGGTTTTGCTTTTGGAGCAACTTCTACTAAGTCTAAATGAGCTTCTTCTGCTTTACGAAGAGCATCTCTTGTAGACATAATACCAAGCTGTTCTCCCTGAGCATCTGTCACACGAACTTCTCTAGCGCGGATTTCGCCATTAATTCTTAAAGTTTCTTTACTAATAGAAAACACCTCATTATTTATATATTATTTTTATTATATACACAAAAAAGAGGATGACGCACGTCACCCTCTGATATTACAAATTAAAATATACGTTAAACGTTTTTGTTTTAATTAGTAACCCTAGTGACTAGCACGCCATAAGGTGAGAAGCGGTGACTTCTTCTTGTGGAATACGTTGCATCTCAAATACAACGTAACTTAATATATCACAAACTATATCCACTGTCAATAAATTTTTTTATAAATACAAATCTCTTTATAATTTTTTTCTAATATCTATTGTATAACCTATAGAATCTAACAAGTCTACCAACATGTTAAATTTTATATTATTATTTGATAATGTTTTTGTAAAAGTTTGTTCCAATAAATTTTTATTATATTTTTTATTGTATACCGCTATTAAATCCCTTCTTGTAATTCCCTCCTGATAACATATATCAATAATAACTTTCTTTATATCTTTTACATTTTCCACAACTATTTATCTCTCCTAATTCATTAAAATACAACTCTTGTTTCTATTAATCGGTGCGTGTTGGCACTATAAAAAAGCGGTCGCAAATTCAAATACAACTCTTGTTTCTATTAATCATTCTTCGATAAAAATATAAAGATTAAAAATAAGTCATTCAAATACAACTCTTGTTTCTATTAATCATAAAGCTCTAGGCGATTTTTTGTTTTTCTTTTTCTATTCAAATACAACTCTTGTTTCTATTAATCGGCAGTATTTACAACTTATATCGACCCAAAAGTAATATTCAAATACAACTCTTGTTTCTATTAATCAGTGCGGCGGCGGAAAAGAGTTAGGAGGCAAACCCATTTCAAATACAACTCTTGTTTCTATTAATCTTAAAAACATATGTGCCATTTCATGTACAAAAGTTTTCAAATACAACTCTTGTTTCTATTAATCGTAAAAGTCTATATTAAGTATATCGTCATTTTCTATTTCAAATACAACTCTTGTTTCTATTAATCCCTATATTTATTAGCATTTCTTTTTTATTATAGCTTCTAAAATCTTGTTATTCAAGGATATAAAAAAATAGCCTATAAAGCTTATATTGCTTAGCTTTATAGACTATTTAGTAAAAATTCACTTGGTAATTTTTTATTTAAGCTTGTAACGCTCCTACAAGTTCATTTACATCTTCAATATTATGTTTTTGCATATATTCAGAGATACCATCTGCAATTACTTTTAATGCTGATGGGTCAATGAAGTTATGTGCTCCTACTGCGACTGCTGTTGCACCTGCAAGCAAGAATTCAATAGCATCTTCTGCACTTGCAATACCGCCCATACCAATGATTGGAATGTTTACAGCTTTTGCTACTTGCCATACCATACGAAGTGCTACAGGTTTTACAGCAGGGCCAGAAAGACCACCTGTGATATTGCCAAGTAATGGTTTTCTTGTATTGATATCTATTGCCATACCAGTCAATGTATTAATCATGGAAATAGCATCTGCACCAGCTTCTTCTACTGCTTTTGCCATCTGCACAATATCTGTTACATTTGGAGAAAGTTTTACAATTACAGTTTTTTTAGTATGAGTTTTTACTGCATGAGTTACAGCAACTGCTGCTTTTGGATCTGTACCAAAAACGATACCGCCTTCTTTTACATTTGGACAAGAAATATTTACTTCTACAGCATCTACGCCGTCAATATCCAAACGCCATGCCATTTCAGCATATTCTTCTACAGAACCTGCGGAAATATTTACGATAACAGCAGTATCATATTTTTTAATTTTTGGTAAGATATCATAAATAAAAGCATCTACACCTGGATTTTCAAGACCGATACAGTTAAGCATACCAGAAGGAGTTTCTGCAATTCTAACGCCTGGATTACCAGCACGAGGTTTTGGTGTAACGCCTTTAGTAACGATTGCACCGATTTCATTTACATCAAGAAAATCTTCATATTCTCTACCAAATCCGAATGTTCCTGAAGCTCCCATTACAGGATTTTTTAATTCAAGATTACCAATCTTTACAGATAAATTCATTAAAATACCTCCTTAGCTTCAAAAACTGGGCCTTCTGTGCAAACTTTACGACGTTTTTTAGTGAGTTTACCTTCAAAAGTACAACCAAGACATACGCCAATACCGCAAGCCATACGTTTTTCTAATGATACTTGGCAATCAATATCATGTTCATAAGCAAGTTTTGCCACGCCTTCCATCATGATATTTGGACCACAAGTATAAATAGCGTCAATATTATTTTCTTTTAAGATTTCAGGCATTAATTGAATAGTGAAACCTTTAAATCCTACAGAACCATCATCTGTTGTAATATAAATTTTATCAGCATATTCTTTTAAATATTCTTCCCAGAATACTTCATCTTTATTTTTACCACCGATAAGTAAAATAGGTTTTTGGTCTTTGAGCAAGCGAGATAAATAGATAAGTGGAGCAATACCTACACCACCGCCTACGAGCAATGGACGACCTTCTTTTAATTTGAAGCCATTACCGATAGGACCTAAAATACTAAATTCTTCGCCTTCTTTTAATCTAGAATATTCAGCTGTACCTTTACCGACAATACGATAAATTAAAGTGATTGTACCTTCGTTTTTATCTACATCTGCAATACTGAATGGACGACGCAAAAAGTTTTCACTATGCAAAGTCTTCACATGAACAAACTGACCAGGTTCAGCAAGATTTGCAATTTCTGGAGCTTTGATAACCATGTGTTTTACATTTTCATTTACTGCTTTGTTGAGCAAAATTGTTCCTGTTACTACAAGCTTTTTCAAAAGAAACCCTCCTACTTTTTACACATTATACTTTATAATCATAATACTATATAACTAATTTTTTCGCAAAATTTCTCAACTAAAAATAATTTTATTTTCATTAATCTATTTTAAATTTATTTTACTTTTTCCAATTTAATTTTTCTAAAATTTGCTTTGTATGTGTTGTTATATATACACCTAATAAAATAACTACTGCGCCTAAACATTCTTCCATAGTAATTATTTCATTTAATGTTATTGAGGCTGTAACAATCCCCACAATAGGCATGATATTTAAAAATATGGAAGCTGTACTTGCGCCTACATTTTTTACACCAATATTCCAAAATATCATTGCTCCTACACCACCGAGCCATACAATATATGCAAATGAAGCCATAGCTTTCATAGATAAATCTGGTATAAATAAACCACAAGTAAAATGACCATAGATTGCAATAAAAATCGCACCAAATACTCCTGCCCATGCTGTAACAGATAATACAGACATTTTCTTCATCACACGAATACTGATTAAACAATAAATTGCCCAACTTAATTGAGCTACAAAAAATAATATATCTCCCAAATTAAATGAAATATGTAAAATAATATCTAGATTTCCATTGCTGATTAAATACAATGTTCCTGATATCGAAATTATAATTCCAATCCATTGCAATAAAGCCAATCTTTCACGCAAAAATACAAAAGCTAATAAAGATGTAACAGCTGGCGTCATAGCAGCAATCAAAGTGGCATTAGCTACTGTAGAATATTGTAGCCCTGTAAATTGTGAACCATTATTCAAACTAACGCCTGTTATCCCCATAATTATAAGTGGTAACCAACAACCTTTGGGCGGTATAAAATCTTTTTTATGTGTAATTTTCATCAATAAAAATAAAGTAGCACTAAGTAATAAATATCGGAAAGATACTAAAGTAGGTGGGTTCATCTCCGCTACAATGAATTTCACCACTACAGGCTGAAAACCCCATAAAATTCCAGCCAAAGACAACAACACATAAGCTTTATTTTTCAAAATAACATCTCCATTTAACTAAAACCTAAGTCATCATTATAACATATCCCTATAACGAGATTAAACATAAAATATATTCTAATACTTGCCACTATGCTATAATAAGTTATTATTACTTTTCTTTTATGGACAAAGAAAAGTAACAAAAGAAATCCACCGCAGATAAAATTTTAACTTTGAAAATAATTATCACTTCATACAACGCTTAGAAACTCGCTTCGCTCAAACATTCAGACTAAAACCGTATTCAGTGCTAATTATTTTCAATAACTTAACAGTTACCATTAAAATTTTATAATGCGGAAAATAGATATTACGTGTTATTTTAGTATTTAAATAAATTCAATATCGTAAAAGTCTGCTAACGCGGGTATGTTTGGTATTATTCTTATATCATATATAAGAAAATAATATGTACTATTTATTGCTTAAATTATAAATCTTATCTGCGTAATTTTTATTATTTTTAGCATTTTAAAAATATGTTATGCTATTTGTTATAGTTTATTTTTTATATAAAGGAAAAATGTATTTTATAATTCTTAGGAGGGATAATTTTTTTATGTATGATTTGGCTTTAAAAAATGGTTTTATTGTTAATGAAAATGAAATCTATCTAGGAAATATTTATATACAAGATGAAAAGATTGTTGAAATTTCTTTAGCGGACAAGCCTGCTACTGAGGTTTATGATGTTTCTGGTAAGTATCTTTTGCCTGGCTGTATTGATACGCATTGTCATTTTCGTGACCCTGGAGCTACTGCTAAGGAAGATTTTACAACTGGCACACAAGCTGCTATTGCTGGTGGTGTAACTACTGTATTTGATATGCCCAATACAAATCCTTCTGTTTTAAATGAGCAAGATTTATTCCAAAAAGCAAATTATTTTGCTCCTAAAGCTTTTGCTGATTATGGTATTTGGGGTCTTTCTTTAGGTGAAATCAACCTTGACGACTTACCTAGACTTTGTGAAGCTGGTGCTAGTGCTGTAAAATTCTTCTGGGGATATGCTATAAATGCCAAAACAAAAGCTTTAATTTATAATTACAATCCTAAAGATGAAGATATTATCCCACCTCTTGGCGACGGTGAAGTCTATGAAATTTTTGAACAAATGGCAAAAACAGGAAAAATAATCGCCATCCATGCTGAAAATATTGAATTAATTCAAACTTTGACTAAACGTCTTCAACAATCTGGTAAAAAAGATTACGAAGCTTTAATCCAATCTCGACCAGCTCTAGCCGAAGCTTTGACCATTCAAACAGCTAGTCTACTTGCTAAAACCACTGGTGCTAGACTTCATATTCTTCATTTGACTTCTAAAATGGGAATGGAAGCAGTCGCTCAAGCAAAGGCTAATGGTGTAAATATAACTGCTGAAACTTGCCCACAATATCTATTTTTATCTGCTAAAGATTATGATAGTGTAGGACCAATGATGAAAGTATATCCTGTCATCAAACATGAAGAAGATAGACTTGCACTTTGGCAAGGATTGAAAAATGGTACTATAGATTTTATCGCTTCTGACCATGCACCACATATCATCAGTGAAAAACAAGGTGATTTATTCTCCATTCCTGCTGGCATGTGCGGTGTAGAAACTATGCTTCCATTAATGCTCAATGAAGTAAATAATGGTCATATCACTTTGCCTTTCTTAGTGAAAGTCATGGCTAAAAATGTAGCTGATATCTATAATTTACCAAATAAAGGTAATTTAGAGATTGGTAAAGATGCCGATATTGTAGTTGTCGATATGAATAAAGTCGATACTATTGAAAATGAAAAACTTCACAGCAAACAACCGCTAACTGCTTTTACTGGTAAAAAAATCAAAGGTTGGCCTATCAAAACATTTTTACGTGGTCAATTAGTTGTAGATAATAATAAAATCTGCCAAGATAAAGCTTGTGGTAAATGGATAAAATAATTAAATTTTAAATAAAAAAGCTCTTAATAGCAAAATGATATGCACCCAAAATATTGGACATATTAATTAAGCTACTAATTGAGACTTAG